>Ga0214542_1000020_pt1 | contig 198014 bp, 94 predicted proteins | sample CNSS1metaG_FD_160096 | JGI IMG/M metagenome (GOLD analysis project Ga0214542, IMG submission 160096) | Root nodule microbial communities from cowpea collected in UCLA plant growth center, Los Angeles, California, USA - CNSS1 | ecosystem: Host-associated > Plants > Roots > Nodule | place: USA... | reverse complement strand
TAAACAAAACCATTAAACCATTGCTTTATAACCATAAACTTTATTAAAAAAAGAAAAATATAAGACTAAATTATTATCTTAAATCAATCTTTCTTGCACTATGCATTTTTCTCGATATATGCATAATCATCACATATGAGAACCACAGTCACTAAAATAGATGACTGAACTAATATATAAATATCAAAACACCATCATCATTTCTATGGTTACTAATTTAAAAATCAATAATGGTCAGTAATTTAGAAATCAATATCTGTGGTAGTAAAAACTTTCATAACTATTTTTTAGTGATTAATTTCTTTAGTTAAATTTTAGAAATCAATTTAGAACCAAATTATAATATTTTATTTATAATAATAATTATTTAGTAACAAAAATATGTTTATTTATAAATTAATATTGATCATTAAAATAATTAACTACTTTTGATCATTGAAGTAATTAACTATTTTTTGTATCTGAAGTAATTAATTATTTTTTATTATTAAAATTAATTATTAATGAAACATTTTCTCCTAACAGTGACAATTAACATTTTTTTCCACATATTTCATTTCTACTATTTTACCTTTTAATTTATTTTTTTTTATAAATATAAAAGTTAACTTTTTTTTTAATAACTATAAACTTGGTGGAAGTGGTGTTAAAAAATATTTTCCCAAAAAAAAATCCAGTTTCTCTCGCCTAAATGGTTTAGAAGTATATCCATACTTTTTACCAAACACCCACAAATGAAGTGTCTAAGAAAGTTTGAAAAATGAAACGAAAAAGAATTAGCTACTAATCTATCTGATTAACTTATAAAGAGTAACACAAAGGTTTGTAGTATTCGGAAGTGTCAACTATTATTGTTTCGCTGGGGGCCTTTAGCCTCTCGGGAGACAGATTTCCTACACTAAGGACTAAATTATTGTTTCACACTTTAAATTCATCAAAACCGTTGAATGCGTATCCAACTCCTCACATTTATATGGGTCATTCAAACTCCTCCTATATTTCAACCATCCATTTCTAATCGCACCATCACGGTTTACGACTGATCCAACCTGTGAATGCAACGGATCATTATGACTCAGAAAATTTGCAAAAGACTTAAAAGCTATTGGTTGGATAGAGTATTGATGTTCACTGCTCTTAAAGTCTTGATAAAATAGCTAACTACTCATTTCATTTCATCACTATAGCATCCCTGCACTGAATCATTGTGAAATCATCACACACTTCCATTACTCCTTCACTCCCTTTCCTTACCATGGCAGCAGAAGTCGTTGGTGGTGCTCTTCTCTCTGCTTTCCTTCAGGTTGCGTTTGACAGGCTGGCTTCTCCTCAAGTTCTAGACTTCTTTCGTGGAAGAAAACTTGATGAGAAGCTGCTCAGCAAATTGCATATCACGCTGCACTCCATCAATTCTCTTGCTGATGATGCAGAACAAAAGCAGTTCAGAGATCCCTACGTCAAAGCATGGCTTCTTGCTGTCAACGACGCTGTCTTTGATGCAGAGGTTCTCTTGGATTCAATTGACTATGAACTCATCAAATGCAACGTGGAAGCTGAATCTGCGCCTCAAAGCTTGACTTCCAAGGTATCCAATTTCTTCGATTCTACTTTCCGTTCATTTAACAAGAAAATTAACTCGGGGATGAGAGAAGTCACAGAAAAACTAGAATATCTTGCAAAGCAAAAGGATGCTCTTGGCCTGAAAAAGTATAGTTATTCTGGTGATGGACCAGATAGTAAAGGGCCACAAAAATTGCCATCATCTTCTTTGGTGGTTGAAAGTGTTATTTACGGCAGAGAAGCGGACAAAGAAATTATCTTTAATTGGCTCACTTCGGAAACTGACAATCATAACCATCTATCTATACTTTCCATTGTGGGCATGGGTGGACTGGGTAAGACCACACTCGCCCAACATGTGTACAATGACCCAAAGATCGACGATGCAAAATTTGATATCAAAGCCTGGGTATGTGTTTCAGATCATTTTGATGTTTTGACAGTGACAAAAACAATTCTCGAGTCAATCGCTGATAAAAAAGATGATAGTGGAACCTTAAACATGGTTCACAAAAATCTGAAAGAAAAATTGTCAGGGAAGAAATTTCTTCTTGTTTTGGATGATGTTTGGAACGAAAAACGAGAAGAATGGGAGGTTGTGCAAACTCCTCTTAACTACGGGGCTCCAGGAAGTAGAATTCTTGTCACAACACGTGCTGAGAAAGTTGCTTCTAACATGAGATCTAAAGTGCATCACCTAAAGCAATTAGAAAAGGATGAATGCTGGAAAGTTTTTAAAAAGCATGCACTAAAAGATGATGATCTTGAATTCAATGATGAGAAAAAGAAGATTGGTAGAAGCATAGTTGAGAAATGCAAAGGATTACCTCTTGCTTTGAAAACAATTGGATGCCTTCTCTACACAAAAGCATCCATTTCATATTGGAAAAGCGTATTGGAAAGTGACATATGGAACTTACCAAAAGAACTTGGAATTATCCCTGCTCTGCTTTTGAGTTATCAGCACCTTCCTTCTCACCTTAAGAGGTGTTTTGCTTATTGTGCATTATTTCCCAAAGATTATGAATTTGATAAGAAGGAGTTAATTTTATTATGGATGGCTGAAGATTTTCTCTGTCACTCTCAACATATGGAGAATGTAGAAGAAGTTGGTGAACAATATTTCGATGATCTATTAACAAGGTCTTTTTTTCTTCGGTCAAGCATTAAAATGCGATTTGTCATGCACGACCTTTTGAATGATTTGGCAAAATATGTTCGTGGAAACTTCTGTTTCATGTTCAAATTTGATAAAGGAGACCGTATACCCGAAACAACCCGTCATTTTTCATTTTTAATTGATAATGAAGTATATGATGATGGTATGAGGAGTTTAATTGATGCTAAAAGACTTCGTTCATTTATGCCAATTACAAATAAGATAAATGACAGTTTTCCTTGTGAATTGATTCTGATTGATGAATTGTTCTCCAAGTTCAAGTTTTTGCGCGTCTTATCATTGAGTGGATATGTTGATCTTATTACAGAGGTTCCTGATTCTGTCGGTGCTCTTAAACATCTTCGTTCGTTAGACCTTTCATATACTAATATACAAAAGCTACCCGACTCAATATGTTTGCTCTTTAACTTACTAATATTGAAATTGAACCGTTGTTTATATCTGGAGGAGTTGCCCTCAAATATACATAAACTTACCAAATTACATTGTCTGGAATTTGAACATACAAAGGTGACAAAGATGCCGATGCATTTTGGAGAATTGAAGAATCTTCATTTACTGGATGCGTTTCGTGTCCATAGTGAGTCCAGTATTAAGCAGTTGGGAGGACTCAATCTTCATGGGAGCCTATCAATTTATCAAGTGCAAAATATTGTTAATCCTTTGGATGCACTAGAGGCAAATTTGAAAGATAAACAGCTTGTGGAGTTAGGGTTAATATGGAATTCAAATCATGTCCCTAATGATGCAAGGGAAGAAAAAGAAGTGCTTGAGAATCTCCAACCTTCCATTCACTTGGAGCATTTGTCAATCTGGAGCTATCACGGTATAGAATTTCCAAGTTGGTTATTTGATAATTCATTATCTAATTTGGTGTTCTTAAGACTGAATAACTGTAAAAATTGTCTATGTTTGCCTTCCCTTGGAGAATTGTCATCTCTGAAGAACCTCGAGATTGAAGGGCTTGATGGAATAGTGAGCATCGGTGTTAGTGATGAATTTTATGGGAGCAACTCTTCTTCCTTTGCGTCCATGGAAAGACTAAGCTTCAGGAACATGAAGGAATGGGAAGAATGGGAATGTAAAACTACTTCTTTTCCACGTCTTCAATATCTTTTTGTGGATCAATGTTGTAAACTGAAAGGTCTGCCAGAGCAACTTATTCATTTAAAGAATATATTTATTGGTGGCTGTGATAAGCTCACAATTAGCGTAAACAACATGGACACATCGTCGCTTCAGTTCTTGAATATTAATTCATGTCCACGTGTAAATATTCCTATTACTGCTTTCAATTCCCTTGAAGTAATGAGGATTACTCATGGCTGCCCCTCTCTTATAATCTTTCCGCTAGATTTCTTTCCAAAGCTCCGTACACTTCTACTGTTCCACTGTCAAAACCTACAAAGAATTTCACAGGAAGAGACTCATAATCATCTCAAGGAACTACAAATTTTATGTTGCCCTCAATTTGAGTCATTTCCCAGTGAAGGATTATCTGCACGGTGGCTACAAAAAATCGAAATTAAAGCAGCGCCAAATTTGAAATTGTTGCCAAAACGTATGCACACCCTACTTCCATCTCTTAGTAGTCTGGAGATAACTTATTGTCCACAAGTGGAGATGTTTGAAGAAGGAAGTTTGCCATCAAATTTAAAAGAGGTGTCTCTTTCAAGTTTCAGACTTATAACCTCCCTGAGAGAGGCTTTGGATGCCGAGCCTTGTCTTGAAAGGTTGTATGTTGAAAATGTGGATACGGAGTATTTTCCGGATGAAGGTTTGTTGCCACCCTCTCTTACCTTTCTAAGAATCTTTAATTGCCCAAATCTCAAAAAGTTGGACTACAAGGGTCTCTCTCACCTCTCCTCTCTCACAATTATTCGATGCTTCAACCTTCAATGCTTACCAGAAGAGGGTTTGCCCAAATCCATCTCTTTTCTTGAAATCCGGTCGTGTCCATTAATCAGTGAGCGTTATCAGAATCCACAAGACCAAGACTGGAAAAAGATTGCTCACATTAAAGAACCGATTATTGTATAATTCTCCAATATCTCTGTCCAAACATTTATAAAAAACATCAAATAAACTTGATAGAGAATCTGTACTACTTTGTTTTCTATTTTGATGTTAGTGATGAAAGTCTATATATAATATTATTTTTTTTATTTTTATTACTTTGTTTTTTTTTTTTTTTTTTGGATATTGCAAAACTTATGGATGGCTACTTGTGTGTTGACATCCCCATATCAATACATTACAGTTGATTGTTGTGTACTTACTGTTTGAAGTTATTTCAACTATTTTCTTGTTGTTAATTAGATGTACAGTGAATGGATTTTATTTTTCATGCACCCATGTCACTTTATGACTCTACACCATTGTTTTGGTTAATTAAATTATTAAATATATTTAATTAAATACATTAAATTACAATTGTATAACTTGTTTTGGATATACCTTGATAAGTTTAATTATTTTATGTTTTTAGTTTAGATATTAATTGAATTCAGTATTGACATAATTTTGATTTATTAAATGAAATGTTATTTGTAAATTTTATTAAGAAAACATATTTTATTTCACTAAAGAAAACGATTTGGTAACATTTATTGATTTTTACAAAATATTTATATTGGTCGCAGTTTTGATAATGTTACCTCTGTAAAAAAATACGTTACCAAAAAAATTTAATAACAATTTTAAAATGTTACCTTTTATTAAAAAAATGTTACAAAATTTCCAGCACCGCTATTATAATATTATATTTTTCTCTGTGAAAAAAAAGTCATTAAATTTCTTAATAACATTTCTAAAACAGTTTCATTTCTACTAAAAAAAATATTACTAAAAGATTTAAATAACATATTTTTAAATGTTTCTACTAATAAGACGTCAAAATGTTGTCAAATATTATTAATAACATAAGTACGTTTTGAGAACCTAGAAAATAATATTTTAGAATTGATAAGGTGCTTAAATTAATGAATACTAAAATATAAATAGAAATCTTATAAACAAGTTTCATTAGTTATAAGTGTCTTATCTTTCTAAAAATCCTTTATTCTATAGCCCTCTCTCTTAATTTCTCACTCCTCCTGTGTTCATTTGTCTGACGATCATCAAAGACCACTAGGGTGACCCCTGAGACAAGTTCCCTAATTCTGCTCGATCAATTTTTCCAACAAAGTAAGTTATGTTCTACTCTTGTCTCTTGCTCAATTTAGATCTTTGGTGCATGCAAGAGATTTCCACTCGTATGTGTCATCTGAGTTTTATTCATGTTTTTTCCTTGATCAATGGTTCTGATGATGTTCCCTAATTATGTTCTTGTTGTTTTTAGGTTGAGTTGTGGTCTCTGTTAGGTTTAAAAAGCGGTTTGATACTCGCTTTGGGTGGTCTGTGTTGTTTCACAGGTAAGGAAAGCTAGTTGTATTATTTTAAAATTCAAACATGTCAGAATTATAAAGCGTATGATTGTATTTATTTTGATATATGAGTTGCAAAATGAGAAATGTTTTGTGAAAGCTATGAAAATTAGATTATCTTTCTTGAGAATAATTAATGTTTTAATTGTGCATCTGAGATAAATTGATATTGGTATTCATGATGAATTTTTGTTTTGGTATCTAGTACGGTTGTTGGGAGGTTTGGCCTGATTTTCGTAATGTAGAATTATACAGCAAACAAGTTCTACATAATTATGCACACTCGTTAGACGAGCCATTACTCGTTGGATGAGCCATTACTCGTTGGGTGAGCCATTACTCACTGAGCGAGTTTTCAAGTCAAAAGCTCCCAAACTTTGGAAGTCGCTAGGCGATGCTACTCGTTGGGCGAGTTTCAAAGTCATAGGCTTTCTGACTTTGAAGTCGTTGAATGAGTAGTTCTCACTGGGTGAATTATTTAAAATATTTTCTGCTGGAGTCCCAGCCCAACGAGTTTAGGCGAGCCATTTTATCGCTGGTCAAAAAGGACAATTTCACACTTTTAGGTCAGCGAGAGGATGTGCTCGATGAGCGAGTAGATCACAACCTTAACATTTACTTACTGAGTTATTTGAGAAAGCTTTTGACTATTATGAATGTTTAGTTTGAGAAATGATTGATGAATGAGTATGTAATAATACTAATTCAAGGACAATTAGTAGTGGTTGTTGTAGTGTAAGCATTGATGTGAGAGTTCAGTTGGAAGTTATCTTAATGCTCTAATGACCATCAATTTCTCAAGTAGAGAAGGATAAGACATGTAGTGAGAGGAGCATGAGGTCCTAGTTTTTGGATTTTACCTTGTGTGTGATACTATCTACGGCTCCGTAGAGTACTAGATGCCACCACAAGTGCATAACTTACTAGGACTCGACATCAATGCTTGTATCCGGATTAATGGGGTCTTAGTTTTAGATACCTGTATGCAATGGGGGAACTTGGACAAAAAATGTAGGGGGGTCAAATTAGATTTGTTATATATAATTTTTCTTTAGAAGAAAAACTCTTCATTTTTTCTCTCAATTTCCTCTCCTTAAAACAAACACACATAATAGGAGAATTCAAAAAAATATTACTATCATTCGCTATTATATCATAATACCAAACCATGAATACCATTTTAGATAAGTCATTCGTATCTCATCAATTTGATTTGGTGATATTGTCAAATTTGATGTCGTTTTTCCCAGATCACGTTCTAATGAATTTTTAAATTCATGATATGTAACTCTGAGAACTTTAGAGATTTGTTTTTTATTGTCTTAAATTCTTAGTTCTTATTAAATTTCTCAAGTTTAGTTATCTTTATCACAAACCTTTCTCCTTGAAAAAGAGGAATCAATGTTTTTACTTTTTATCATAATCTTTCTAATATAAATTTATCATCTCTTGCCTATTTAGAAAAAATAAAATTTATATTCACAAATCACAATTATTACAATGCAAAATATAACAAAACTCATACTACTTTAATTAAATAAGCAATATTGTATAAATTCAAAACTTAAAAAAAAATACCACAAGTAGCGAAAAACACAAAATCCCTAAATTTCATAATTAAGGGTTATAATAATTTAGGAAAAAATATTATTAGGGTTTATACCAATTTCATAAAAGAATCCCTAAAATCATAATTAGGGTTTATATTAATTTGGGATAAACTTAATTTGGAAGAAACATCATAAAAAGAATCATAAACTAACATACATAAACCATAATAAGATACTAACTTTGATTTGTGAAAGATCATGCAAGAATGTATACACAATCTCAATCTATGTGTTTCCACACTCTATTTCCTAATTTATCTCTTTGTATTTATCTCTCTTCACACACTTTCATGATAATTTACATGGTGGAAAAATCTTATAGTCAGAAAAAAAAACTAATCTCTTTTATAAATTAATGTCTCCATTAAAACTTTTTATTTATCTTTTATTATATTTTTTCATAATATAATCTTAATATAAATAATATATAATATAATTTTAAAATATAAATATATGTAAAAATATTTCAAAAAAAAAGAAATGGGGGAGCCGTGGCTGCCCCTGTCATCACCTAGTTCCGCCAATGCTTGTATGTAAATAGTTGATTGTTTGTGTATAACTTAACTATTGTATTGTGAGTTAATGTGTTTTTTTTTTTTAAATTCATTAGCTTACCCTTACTCCTGTGTTTTGTTTCCTTTGGTGTCTATTTTTTTTTTTTAGCAATAATCACCTGATTGGTGTGAGCAGTTGGAGATCTTGGAATTGGATTATAAGCATTGACATGAGAGTTCAATTGGAAGTTATCCTGATACTCTAATGACCATCAATTTCTCAAGTAGAGAAGGATGAGGCATGTGGTGAGAGAAACATGAGGTCCTAGCCTTGAAATTTTACCTTGATCAGAGGTTTTAACGGACTAACCTTGTGTGTGGTACTGTATACCCACTCTGTAGAGCACTGGATGCAATAATCACTTGATTGGTGTGAGCAGTTAAAGATTTTGAAGCTGAATTAGAGCAAGGAGAAGGAGATGTCGCTGTATAGTTATATCTAGATTTTCTGGTGTTAGATCCTAGTTTTCTTTTTGAAAAATCTTTGATAGTTATATTTATATTTTATTTTGTATTTCAATTGATCTACGTTGGGATGAGTGTAATATGAGATTTATGTATTAACTTTTATGTTTTGATTTTATTAATTATGTAAATGTTTTGTTTGTTAATTTATACCGTTAACTCGGATGTTACAACAAGTATTTTATCTCATATTACTAAATCACATCAATAAAAGTTGATTAAATGTTATCAATATTTAGTAATAATTTTGATGATTTAGTAACATTTTCCATTAACTATTGTGCCAAGATTGTTGGAGAAAGTGCAACGTGAACTGAATCTATTTAGGGGATTTTCAGTTTGCTGCATGTGGTTTAAAACTGGATGGTCGTGTTATTCGAGAGATTCAACGTTGAGTAGATCCCAGTTTCACACCACACACATATATATCATTTTTTAACTTCTTTGATGACAATATAGAATTAATATATAATTCTATTATGTTATCTTTCATACATGCTTTCCAGTAACTTCTACTAAATTCAAACAAAGCAATAAATATTACAAAGTGTCCTAAAATCACAAATCTATACAATTAGTTATTAATAGGACAACGATACTTCAACTCATTTTTTTACTCACTTTTAATTCATATCATTAAATCATTACATCACATCACTAAAAAAAATTAAAATAGATAATTTAATAATGATCAAAGTAGTGTGTTAAAACTAAATAAAAATAGTGAGTTAAAATATCATTTTCCTTATTCAAAACAAACAAAACAGTTGCAAGAATATTTTCATCACACTGATACACATTGATGAGACACCATACCATTTTTCAAACAATTGCAAAGTTACACTAAGTTTATGAAATAAAATAAATGTATAATCAGGATAATGATATTTTGACTATTTTTTTTATTCATTTTTAATTCACCATTTTAATCACTTTTTAATTATTACATCACAATATTAAATAAAATCAAAATAGATAATTGAAGAGTGATTGGAGTACTTGGTCAAATGTGGATCAAAATATCATTATTCAATTAACAAATTGCAAAAAAAAATAAATTAAAATCATGTAGAATATTAAAAGATTTTTATATGATTGACTCATGAAGTTTTAACATATAATAAACTCTTATTCAGGGGCAGAGCATTGTAGGGGCGGGGAGGGGCATGGCCCCCCAAGATTTTTTTTTAAATTAAATATATTTTGAAACTTTTGAATTTTTTTTAAAATTTTTAAAATTATAGGTAATGTATTTTATAAATAGATAAATGATGAAAATTAAATTGTTTTTATTTTATTTCTTTTATAAAATATAACCAAAATTAATGTTAATAGATAATAAAACATAAAATTAAATATATAAAGAATAAAAATATTTAAGTTTAATTAATCTTTTGGTAACTATTTTCATCTAAAAATGTCAAGTTAGTCATCAAGTTTTTTCTAGTCTCAATTTGATATTGACTTTTAAAAAATTGATGTAATTTGATCATTCTCGTTAAATTTATTGAAGCGGATGAAGGATTTTCATCAAGATTGATAATGAGATTATGTTAATTACATCAACAAAACAAACTATCTTTATTTACAACTTTAATTTTAATGAAGAAGCATTGATCTATTTTAATAAATTTAATGAAAATAACCAAATTGCATCAGTTTTTCAAAATTCAAAACCAAATTGAAACTAAACAAAATTGGAGAACCAACTTAAGATTTCTGAACTAAAACAATAACCAAAAGAATAACTAAACCAAATATTTATTAAGATATTTTTTATGTCCTTTCTTATTGTCTTGTTAGTTTTACAAAAATTGTACTCATTTCTCACTGTCATATTTGTTTTAAAGAAAAAAGGTAATTATTTTTTCTCTCATTTCTCATTTGTCTTATTTCTTTTTTGAAGAAAAGAAAAATAATTATCTTTTATCTTACTTGATAATGAAATATTAATTTAATACTTAACATTGTTTCTTTTATCTCATGAACCTTTGATATATTCATTTTTTATGAATATAGAAGAAAAAATAATATATTATGTGTTTTTTCATAATCGATTTTTAATTGTGACTTAACTATACTATATTTTTTCTTTAATATATAAAATTCTCAATTCTTTTTAGTAAGGTATGATAAATTATTTTAATAATATTTTAAAAAATAGGTATATTGATGAATAATAAAAGAATAAATTCATTATTCAAAAGTGATAAAAGTGAAACTATTGGTGGAGATGGAAACAAGATAGATTATATTTTTCACAACATTATACTAAAAATTAAATTATTCGGTTAGAGAAACCAATTTTTAAAACATTATTAATAATCCAATAATGGTTAAATAATTATATTATTTTGGCCCTTCTAAATTTTATGATTAAGATCCACCACTACTCATACCGGACTTGGTCATTCTACTGAACTTTGGAATTATGTTTATAAATTACGTAATTACTTGTTGATTACAATAGTTTTTTCTATAAACATAATTACTTCTCGATTACAGTTGTATTTGATTTGGAATCCTATGTTATTTTTTATAATTTTTAGGAGTTGAACCCAGATTTATTGTAAATGAACCGCAGGATTTGCATATTTTTTAATTAGGCTCGTAGACCTTATATTAGAGACCAAATTGCTTTATGGTTTTGTAAAATTAAGGTTTAGGTAAGAGCTTGCCCAAAATCAAAGATCATAAATCAATTATTTTTTCTATTTTCGCTTTTGATATTAAATAACGAAAAAGGATCAATTAAGGGGTTCAACATCAAACAACACAAATTGAATTCTTGCACTCATCGTTAGCTAATTTGAGTTTGTTCTTTTTTTCCTAATATTGGAATCTAATATCTAGAGAACTATAATTTTCAAATTGTTTGAGTGTTTGAGTATGTGGATCGATATATTGATTTCGATTTTTAATTTTGCTTCCCAATTTACGTTTTGCATACTTAAATCCTAAAGCCCCAATTTTAATTGGAAGAAAAAAAAAATTAAATACAATTTATTACGTGTACTATAATAATTGACCAAGATCTGTGCTACATAATTTAAAGTACCTTAACATCTTTTTATGCTAATTGGTGAACCTTATTTAGCACAATTTATTTATTTATTTTTATATAAAATTCCATCTTAGAGCTTATAGCTCATAAAATGGGGATATATAAAAGATAGAAAACAGAAAGAACAAGGGAAAGCATAAGATACATACATCTATTTAGCACAGGTTGAGCTACAAATGTTATTAGAGATAAACAAATAAGGAAAAAGAAAAATGTAACAGTTGCCTTTTAATTTTTTTTCCTTTTTTATAAATATAAAAGTTAACTTTTTTTTTTTTAATAACTAAATACCTGGTGGAAGTGGTGTAATTATTGTTTCACACATTAAATTCATCAAAACCGTTGAATGCGTATCCAACCGCTCAAATTTAGATGAGATTGAATCAAACTCATCCTATATTTCAACCATCCATTCTTAATCGGACAATCACGGTTTACCAGTGACTTAACCTTCGATTCCAACGGATCATTAAGTTACAAAGCTCATGTTTTTATTATAAAGGATTGTTGCAAGAAAATTAAAATAAAATAAGGAGAGAAAAATTTGCTAGTGTATATATCACATCAACTAAAACCTTTGATCAAATACAAGATGAAGTGAAGAAGTTAAACTAATTGCATAACTAGTCTATTGATGGTTTACTTATTTTAGAATAATCTTTCTTGTTTTACACGATAGAGAATGAAAAATTTTGATGGAAGAGAGTCATCACATATAGAAAACATTATCATATGACACCTAAGTTTAAGAATGACGAGGAAATTAAAAGAATCATTCTACCATAATCTCAATCATTATCTCTAAATTTATAATAGTTTTATTTGAATCACAAATTTTTTTTTTTTCAATCAAAATACCTTTATGAGGAAAACAGAAAAAATAGGAGAACACTAACCTAAGCTACTAAGAGGTGAATTCATATAACATTTATTTCTTTTATTTTGTTTTTATATAATTTATTAGCTAATTACGTAAATTTGATTATGGAAGATATCCTATTTTTATTTTATCTAGGAAATTAAAAGATCATAAGGTTAAAGTGGTGTTGGAGCCATGAGTTGGTGTTTCACCTTGGGTATAAATAAACAATATGTTAGGAGAAAAGACTGTTCCAACAACTCTGTAGAAGTGTTGTCTGTTAAAAAATTGGATGTGGAGTCTTTTCCTGATGAAGCTTTCTTGCCTTTCTCTCTTACTTCTCTACAAATCAGTAACTGTTCAGATCTTTAAAATCAAAAGGCTAAGACTGGGTCAAGATTGCTCACTTGAAAACATAGTGATTGAAGATGTGAGACATGAACTTGAAGTTTGAAATCACACATCAGGTAGTTGTTTGAAGTTTGAACCTTTTGAAATACAATCTTGGGCTATTGCCAAATACTTCAGATCAAATTACCGATTTCCATTAGTCACTTTGTTTCCAATTCATAGGATGGCAGCAGAATTTGTTGGTGGTTGACAAGCTGGTTTCCCCTAAAGTTTTTAGACTTATTTTGCGGAAGAAAACTTGCTAATAAGCTACTGGGAAACTTGCACATCACACTGCACTCCATCAAAGATCCACGCTAGAAAACATGGCTTTTTGATGTCAAAGAGGTCATGTTTGATGCAGAGGACCTCTGGGATGAAAGAGACTATCAACTCACCAGATGCAAAGTGGAAGCTGAATCTCAACTTCTAACTTTCATTTATAAGGCATCAAATTTCTTCAACTCCACTTTCAGTTCATTTAACAAGAAAAACTAGAATATCTTGCAAGGCAAAAGGGCGCACTTGGTTTGAAAGAATGTAGTTATTCTGGTGCTGAATCAAGTATTAAATTGTCACAGAAATTGCCGTCAACTTCTTATGGAGGAGCTGTTCTGTGTTCCATGTGTTCTCTATGTAAAAAAATGAAGAATCAATTCACCATCTATTTTTTTTAGTGTAATACTGCTGTTTATCTTTGGTTGAATTCAATTCCGGGTAGTGCTCTAATAAAACTTGTGTGATTAGGAGCTTTGACTTACACTACTTGGATGATTTGCCAAAGAACTATGACAGATTTTAGAGAATCATTTCACAGCAAACAGCTTTTCAAAATATGAGAGGGTTAGTGAGTTTGATTGTTAACTCTTCCAGCAAACGTATGCACAATGATATAAAGCAATTTTGCTTCTGAAATTTTTTGACATCAATTCTAGCCGGGTAAAGGTACAACTACTATACAAGTTCTTTGCCAATTTCCTGATATATATAGATTGGGTTAACGTGATCACCGATAGTTCTTGAAACTTTTTATCAATCATTTCTCAGAAAGGAAACTTATTCTTCTATTAATCTATGTAGATGACAATGATTGTTGTAGGGGTGTTGAAGTATAATTGTTATTTATAGAGAAGCTTGTTTCTTAGTTCAAGATGAAGAAACTTGAAAAATTAAAATACTTCAATATGTTATTTATCTTCTTAAAGAATGAAAAATTGATTACAAGGCCTCTAGAACTCATACAGAACAAAGTCATAGAACTGAGAATGATGACTCTATCAAAATAAAGGTCCATATTACTTGTTTGTAGTGAAGCTCAGTTATTTAGGTCACACAAGATGAGACATAGTGTGCTTTGAGTGTGGTCAATCATTTCATGCATAATCAAGAGAACAACATTTACAGGTTATGAATAGAATACTTCAATATTTAAATATTTTAATAAGACAAATCAATATTTTATCAAAGCAAATTGGATAATGGGTCTTATTATTGCCCAGATTTACATTCAATTTTTTTATCATTTTTTTTTCTTTTATCTTATTTTTTAATATGAAACATGTTTGAGATACTAAATTAATAATTTGTAAAAAAAATAAAAGTACTCAAATTATTACAAAAAACTAAATGATACAATTCTATGTTTCATAAGTTATAATTAGCTAATCATGGGCCAATTTAAGCTCTAGTTCATGTACGTGCTTTATGGACTACAAATTGTTGGGTTTTTCTCAAATGGGTTACCTATCTTCATGTTAAATACCTTAATTACCTGCTTTCCCTCAATACTTGATTATGTACCATTACATATGAAATCATCTCATATTACTTTATTAAAAATACCGACAAATTACTTTATTACATATGGCACTACCACAATTCACGTATTGTCTGTTTTCAAATTCGTGTTTGATAAGGTATGATGAATTGAGTTAGAATGACTGTGTCCCAGTTTCTGATATTTGTATAAAAATGTTGTCTACATTAAATCACAATACTACATTACTTGAAATAAACAAAACCTTGTTTGAACAATATTTTAATCACACGACACCATTACTCATTGGAACAATCACGACAACATTATTCAAATAATTGCAACGAAGTGCACTAATCCAAGACATGCCAGCTATCGACCACCACCGTATTCTTCCAAAATCGCATATCAAAATCTCATCTCGCAAATAATATTTAAAATTTTACCGACTATCTTTTAACAATTAAAAAAATGATCAGAAAGACATTATTGCTTCACTGGGCCCACAATCCTCTCTCCATTCAGAATTTCATCCTTTCATTCATCACAGTCGTTGAATGAATATCGAACAGGTCACATTTTATAATGATGAATAAAACTTATCAAATGTTTGAGCCGTCCATTCCTAATCTAACGAGAAAATTTGCGATCAAAGAAAATGATGTTCCACTATCCTTAAAGTCAAGTCCCCGTCGTAAATTACACACTTCCATTTCCAACTCTTACGATGGCAGCAGAAGTTGTTGGTGGTGCTCTTCTTTCTGCTTTTCTTCAGGTTGCATTCGACAGGCTAGCCTCTCCTCAATTTGTAGACTTCTTTCGTGGGAGAAAACTTGATGAGAAGTTGCTCGACAATTTGAACATCATGTTGCACTCCATTAATGCTCTCGCTGATGATGCAGAACAAAAGCAGTTCAGAGATCCACACGTCAAAGCATGGCTTTTTGCTGTCAAAGAGGCTGTCTTTGATGCAGAGGATCTCTTGGGGGAAATAGACTATGAACTCACCAGATGCCAAGTGGAAGCTGGATCTGAACCTCAAACCTTTACTTACAAGGTATCTAACTTCTTAAACTCTACCTTCAGTTCGTTTAACAAGAAAATTGAATCAGAGATGAAAGAAGTCCTAGAAAAACTAGAATATCTTGCAAAGCAAAAGAGTGCTCTTGGTTTGAAAGAGGGTATTTATTCTGGCAATACATCAGGTAGTACAGTGTCACAGAAATTGCCATCATCTTCTTTGGTGGTTGAAAGTGTTATTTATGGCAGAGATGACGACAAAGAAATGATCCTTAATTGGCTCACATCTGAAATAGACAATCATAACCATCCATCAATACTTTCCATTGTAGGCATGGGTGGGTTGGGTAAGACCACACTCGCCCAACATGTATACAATGACCCAAAGATAGAGGAGGCTAAATTTGATATCAGAGCTTGGGTTTGTGTTTCCGATCATTTTGATGTTTTGACTGTGACAAAAACAATTCTTGGGGCAATCACTAAGTCTAAAGATGATAGTGGAGACTTAGAAATGGTTCATGGAAGATTAAAAGAAAAAGTATCAGGAAAGAAATTTCTTCTTGTTTTGGATGATATCTGGAATGAAAGACGTGAAGAATGGGAAGTTGTGCGAACTCCTCTCAACTATGGGGCTCCAGGAAGTAAAATTCTTGTGACAACACGTGGTGAGAAAGTTGCTTCTATCATGAGGTCTAAAGTGCACCGTCTAAAGCATCTAGAAGAGGATGAATGCTGGAAAGTTTTTGAGAATCAAGCACTAAAAGATAACGATCTTGAATTGAATGATGAGAAAAAGGAGATTGGTAGAAGGATAGTTGAGAAATGCAAAGGATTACCTCTTGCTTTGAAAACAATTGGAAGTCTTTTTCGAACAAATTTATCTACCTCAGATTGGAAAAGCATATTGGAAAGCGACATATGGGACTTACCAAAAGAAGTTGAAATTATCCCCGCACTACTATTGAGTTATCAAAACCTTCCTTCTCATCTGAAAAGGTGCTTTGCTTATTGTGCCTTGTTCCCTAAAGATTATGAGTTTGAAAAGGAGGACTTAATTTTGTTGTGGATGGCCGAAAATTTTCTATACTGCCCTCGACAAGTCAGACATCCAGAAGAAGTTGGTGAACAATACTTTAATGATCTATTCTCAAGGTCTTTCTTTCAACAATCAAATAGGCGTTTCGTCATGCATGACTTTATGAACGATTTGGCAAAATATGTTTGTGGTGACATTTGTTTCAGGTTGAAATTTGATAAAGGGAAATGTATACCTAAAACAACTCGTCATTTTTCATTTTCATACTTTGACGTCGTTGACTTTGATGGTTTGGAGAGTTTAAGTGATGCTAAAAGACTGCGTTCGCTTATTCCAATGGTAAAGAGTAATTATCCTTGGACATTCAAGATTTCGATACATGATTTGTGTTCCAAGCTTAAGTTTTTACGCGTCTTATCCTTCCATCTTTGTATGGGACTTACAGAGCTACCAGATTCATTAGGTGATCTTAAACATCTTCATTCGTTAGACCTTTCAGATACTATCATACAGAAACTACCTGATTCAACATGTTTGCTTTATAATTTGCTAGTACTGAAGTTGAATTATTGTTCAAGTCTGACGGAGTTGCCCTCAAATTTGCATAAACTCACCAAATTGCGTTGCTTGGAATTTGAGAAGACAAAAGTGACAAAGATGCCAATACACTTTGGAGAATTGAAGAATCTTCAAATATTGAATATGTTTTTCATTGATAGAAATAGTGAACTTGGCATTAAGCAGTTAGGAGGACTCAATCTTCATGGAGGACTATCAATTAATGAGGTGCAGAATATTGCGAATCCTTTGAATGCATTAGAAGCAAATTTGAAAACTAAAAACCTTGTGAAGTTAGAGTTAAAATGGAATTCGAATTACATGGCCGATGATGGTCCAAGAAAAGAAATCAAAGTGCTTGAGAATCTACAACCCTCAAATCAATTGGAGCATTTGTCAATCAGGAGCTATTGTGGTACAGAATTTCCAAGTTGGGTATTCGATAATTCATTATCAAATCTAGTGTTCTTACAGTTGGAGGACTGCAAATGTTGTCTGTGTTTGCCTCCCCTTGGACTACTGTCATCTTTGAAGACCCTCGAGATTAAAGGGCTTGATGGAATAGTAAGCATTGGTGCTGAATTTTGTGGGAGTAATTCTTCTTCGTTCACGTCCTTGGAAACATTGAAATTCTACAACATGAAGGAATGGGAAGACTGGGAATGTAAAACTGCGTCTTTTCCACGTCTTCAACATCTTTATGTGGATCGATGTCCGAAGCTGAAAGGTCTACCGGACCAACTTCTTTATTTAAAGGAACTAATTATTTTTTTTTGTGATAAGCTCATAATTGGTGTAAACAGCATGATCACATCGTCGCTTCAATTCTTGAGAATTTATTCATGTCCCCTAGTGAGTATTCCTGTTACCCATCACGATTTTCTTGAGAAAGTGATGATCGAAGGTGGTTGCGACTCTCTTACAAACTTTCGACTAGATTTATTTCCGAAGCTCAGTTTACTTCATTTTACAAGGTGCAGAAACTTACAACGAATTTCAGAAGACCACACTCATAATCATCTCAAGGAAATGATAATTAGAGAATGCTCTCAGTTCGAATCATTTCCTATTGAAGGTTTATCTGCTCCGCACCTACAGAGAATTCATATTTCTGGAGTCGAGAATTTGAAATCGTTGCCAGAACGCATGCAAATCTTGCTCCCGTCTCTTAATAAACTGTTGATAATTGAGTGTCCACAAGTGGAGATGTTCCCAGATGGAGGTTTGCCATCAAATGTAAAAGAAGTGTCTCTTTCAAGTTTAAAACTTATGACCTCCATGATAGAGACCTTGGATGCCAACACATGTCTTGAAAGCTTGTCTATTCGAAATGTTGATGTGGAGTGTTTTCCAGACGAAGGTTTCCTGCCACGCTCTCTCACCTCTCTAGTGATACAGAATTTCCCCAATCTTAAGAGATTGGATTATAAGGGTCTATGCCACTTGTCCTCCCTCACAATTTTTGACTGCCCCAGTCTTGAATGCTTACCAGAAGAGGGTCTGCCAAAATCCATCTCTTCTCTTGGTATCTCCGGTTGTCCATTGCTCAAACCGCGTTGTCGTTGTCGTTGTCATAATCCAGAAGGCGAAGATTGGGGAAAGATTGCTCATATTCAATACCTTCGGATTGACTGATAAGATGAATCACAGGTTCAGAATCATATCTACACAATTCTCATTTGTCTGTCTCGGAGTTATCTAATTGTTTTTGTTTGATGCTATGTTTCTTTTGTTAAGCTTTATTAAGATATGCTTAACTGATATTGACGAGGTTATTTTTCTCTTGATATGGATCAAAATTGTTTTCAGACGAAGATGATCCAATTAGTTAGGCTGACATCATTCCATATTACTTTTCTAACATCGTTAATTAATATGATTTTCTTTTTTGGTCTTTTAGATGGATATTAATGACCAATTAAGATTTAACTAGTAGTGTACCATAATCCCAGAAAGAATGTGAATAGAACCCAAGTATCCAATCAAGCTTCAAAGTTCAAACCTAAGATTGATTATGTGATTTGTTTTTCTGAACCCAGCAAGGCAGAAACAAAAGCAATATGAAAAATGAAAGTAGATCTCTTTGGTCTTGCTTAGGTAACAGCTTGGGTATGGATGAAATATAAAATCCCATTTGTAAGGTTCTCATACAGTGATTGGTATCTTTCTTCCTATGTTTGTTTAAAATCTTTTTGATAGTAACTCTTGTGTGTCTAAGTGTGACAAGTAAACTATTTGCAGGACTTTCAGATGAAGGGACCAAGTTAATCAAAGAACACAACTGAGAGTGATCTTTAAACTCCATGTGGGGTCTATCTGACTATGACTTTTCTCTTCCTAGGAGCTGGAAAATTTGCCAAAACGTTTATAATAGGAAGTGGGAAGTCTGATTTTTTGAATGTAATGTAATTCTTAGGTGTGGCATGATATATGGTGTATACACATCTTGTTTTATTGTTTGTGGACCACGTAGCAGCAACTGGAGCATTTTGCTACGCTTTTATTGCTTTATTGTTTTAGGTTGTAACCATTTGGGTTTTGTTTTGTTGAGGCTATGATGTCAACCTTCGGCATTTATGTGTACAGTTTATGCATATTTATATAAGGGTTAGGGTACTTCTTAAGTACTCTCCTTAATTATGTTTATTCTTTGTTAATAAAAAAAAAATTATCATCTCATTTATCATTCATGTATATTCAAAACAAACAAAGAAAATTAATTTGAAGGAATGGAAAAAAGCAATATAAAGAAAAGGGATTTTTTTTTTCTTAAAAAATGTGCAATTTTTCCATCACCTTTGGAAAAAAGCTAGAAATTTCACTGAAATTTCACTGTTTGATAAAATGCCTGAACGAAACTGAAATATGATATGAGAGAAATTGGAACACACTTTAATCAATACAACAATGTAATAAACGACTTCAGAATCATAAAACTAAACTAAAACAACAAATTGAAACCAAGAAATAAAATTAGACAGCAAACTGAAACGAAAACAGTGAGTAGTGACGATTGATAAGCAACACTGAATTAAGATGCAATAAAATGGTTTGAATCATGGACGCAACATGCAATGAAGTCTAGAAACATACTAATTGAAAACTATAACCGAGAATTGATACTAAGAACAAGTGCAGAATTAGATTTTTAAGATGGGGAAAACTAACTAAACTAATACACCTAACTTTCTAAAATGGGCTAAAAACTGAAATATGCAATCAAAACTGGAATTAAAGCCATGAACAAGATTCAAATGATGAAACTAAACTTAAACAATGCATAAAACTGTAAAATGAATTCAGAAACTGAAATCTAATATGCAGAACCGGTTCTAAAATCTGAAAATGAAAGATCAACTATATTAACTACCATAACTATATTACCTACCGTGATGAACAAATGAGAACTCTGAATTGAAATGTGAATTATGCAATGGAAACACAAATTGAATCATGAAAACAGATTAGGGACTAAGTTAACAGGTTCAGCATTTTACAAATTGTTCTTCAATGATTGCTTAAAACTGCTGAACTCCAATTCTCTGCACCACAGCTGCTGTCAACATCTTTATTCAACTCCAAAGATTATTCTCAGCTGCAGCTTTTTTTTTTGTTTATGAAAATCCTAAAATCAACAAATATAAAATACTAAAAAAAAAACTAACTGTTAGAATGCCAAATTAAAAAAGATTTAGAAAAACTAATATTTATTGAAGGAAAACCAAATCTGTCCTTAAAAAAAGAAATAAAAGCAAAAGGTCTAAAAAAAAGTATAATTAGTCTAGAAAAGAGTGAACAAATGGAGACTTATCAGCAGGTTATTAAAAAGGACTTAAAGTTCATGATGTATAAAGAGATAATTGTTTCCTGTGTTCATTGTAATATTACAGCAGGGTCATGAGGCTGTAAAATTCTACAACATATCATATAGATAAATCAAAATATCATGAAAACCATCGATACCACTTATTTAAATTAACAATCTTAGAGGAAGTAAGATGGGATTCAATTAGCAGCTCAATCTTGATCTACTAAACAAATAATTCTTGGGAAATGTTTTTAGTAAGATGGTGACTTCAACTCTCCAAATCTTATACACTCATGATGTCTTTACATCATGTTATCATGACTTTATTAACTAAGAACAGAGATATGAAAGGACGTAATACGCTTACTATTAAACCAAATTGAAAAAATGATAAAAAAGAGGCGAAGAAATACTAATAAATTAAATCTCGGCTAATTAGAAATTACTGACTACATCTACTAAAATAGCTTAAGTACCTCATGATAGCCAATTAAGTGAATAAATGCAGGATGAGAATTAGTACATCAAAATAAATTTGCATGAATATAAGATCATTGAAGAAGAAAAGATATTTACTTTTATATAAAGTTTCGGTTTCAAAATACGATATACCAAGTCAGATGTCACTACTGCTTTATAATCAGACAAGTTTTGCTTTATATTCATGGATTACAGCTGTGAGCAATTTTTGTGATTCGAAAGACTCAACTGTTATTGCTTCACGGGGACTCAACTTTCTCTCCATTCACAATTTCATACTTTACGACCTTTGAATGAATATAACTACTCACATTTATAATGGCGAATCAAACTTATCGAATGTTTGAACCGTCCATTCGTAATCTAAAGAGAACTGTGGAACAAAGCTGAGAAAAATTGCGATAAAAGAAAATGATGTTCCACTATCCTTAAAGTCAAGTCATCGTCGTAAAATAGCCAACTACTCATTTTATCGGTATAGCATCCCTGTCGTAAACTTCAATTTCAAATTACACACTTCCATTCACCATTCACTCCATTTCCAACTCTTACCATGGCAGCAGAACTTGTTGGTGGTGCTCTTCTTTCTGCTTTTCTTCAGGTCGCATTCGAAAAGCTGGCTTCTACTCAGTTTGCTGATTTCTTTCGCGGCAGAAAACTTGATGAGAAGCTTCTCGGCAATTTGAACATCATGCTGCACTCCATCAATGCTCTCGCTCATGATGCAGAACAAAAACAGTTCACAGATCCACACATTAAAGCATGGCTTTTTTCTGTCAAAGAGGCTGTCTTTGATGCAGAGGATATCTTGGATGAAATAGACTATGAAATCACCAGATGCAAAGTGGAAGCTGAATCTGAACCTCAAACCTTTACTTACAAGGTATCAAATTTCTTCACCTCTACTTTCAGTTCATTTAACAAGAAAATTGATTCAGGACTGAAAGAAGTGCTAGAGAAACTAGAATATCTTGCCAAGCAAAAGGGTGCTCTTGGTTTGAAAGAGGGTACTTATTCTGATGATAGATCACGTAGTAAAGTGTCACAGAAATTGCCATCATCTTCTTTGGTGGTTGAAACTGTTATTTATGGCAGGGATGCGGACAAAGAAATGATCTTTAATTGGCTCACATCTGAAACCGACAATCATAACCATCCATCAATACTTTCTATTGTGGGAATGGGTGGGTTGGGTAAGACCACACTCGCCCAACATGTATACAATGACCCAAAGATACAGGAGGCTAAATTTGAAATCAGAGCTTGGGTTTGTGTTTCCGATCATTTTGATGTTTTGACAGTGACAAAAACAATTCTTGAGGCAATCACAAAATCTAAAGATGATAGCAGAGACCTAGAAATGGTTCATGGAAGATTGAAAGAAAAAGTATCTGGAAAGAGATTTCTTCTTGTTTTAGATGATGTTTGGAACGAAAGGCGAGAAGAATGGGAGGCTGTGCAGACTCCTCTTAGCTATGGGGCACCAGGAAGTAGAATTCTTGTGACAACACGTGGTGAGAAAGTTGCTTCTAACATGATGTCTGAAGTGCATAGGCTAAAGCAATTAGAAGAAGAGGAATGTTGGAAACTTTTTAAAAAGCATGCACTAAAAGATGATGATCATGAATTGAATGATGAGAAAAATAAGATTGGTAGAAGGATAGTTGAGAAGTGCAAAGGATTACCCCTTGCTCTGAAAACAATTGGAAGTCTTCTCCGCACAAAGCCATCCATTTCAGATTGGCAAAGCGTATTGGAAAGCGACATATGGGACTTACCCAAAGAAGTTGAAATTATCCCTGCTTTGCTATTGAGCTATCAACACCTTCCTTCTCATCTCAAGATGTGCTTTGCTTATTGTGCCTTATTCCCCAAAGATTATGAGTTTGACAAGAAGGAATTAATTTTGTTGTGGATGGCTGAAAATTTTCTCCATTACTCTCCAAAGAGCAACAATCTAGAAGAAATTGGTGAACAATATTTTGATGATCTACTAACGAGGTCTTTCTTTCTTCAATCAAGCTTTAAAATGCGATTCACCATGCATGACCTTTTGAATGATTTGGCAAAATATGTTTGTGGAGACTTCTGTTTCAGGTTGAAATTTGATAAAGGAAATTGTATACCCAAAACATCTCGTCATTTCTCATTATCATTCCTTGACACAGAATACTTTGATGCTTTAGGGAGTTTAACTGATGCTGAAAGATTGCGTTCATTTCTTCCACTTACAAGTAACGCTTTCTATGAGAATCTTCCTTGTCAATTCAAGGTTTTGACACATGAATTGTTCTCCAAGTTGAAGTTTTTACGCGTCTTATCTTTGAAAGGATATTCTGATCTAAAAGAGGTCCCTGCTTCTCTTGGTAATCTTAAACATCTTCGTTCGATAGACCTTTCCTGTACTTTGATACAAAAACTACCCGACTCAATATGTTTGCTCTATAACTTGCTAATACTGAAGTTAAACTATTGTTTTTATGTGGAGGAATTGCCTTCAAATTTGCATAAACTCACAAAATTGCGTTGCCTGGAATTTGAAAAAACAAAAGTGACAAAGATGCCTATGCATTTAGGAGAATTGAAAAACCTCCGTGTACTGAATATGTATTGTGTTGATAGAAATAGTGAGTTTAGTACTAAGCAACTAGGAGGACTCAATCTTCATGGAAGGCTATCAATTAATGATGTGCAGAATATTGTGAATCCTCTGGATGCATTGGATGCAAATTTGAAAAATCAACACCTTGTGGAGCTAGAGTTAAAATGGAATGCAAATCACATCCCCGATGATCCAAGGAAAGAAAAGAAAGTGCTTGAGAATCTACAACCTCCCAAACACTTGGAACATTTGTCAATAGAGAACTATGGTGGTACACAATTCCCAAGTTGGGTATTTGATAACTCATTATCAAATTTGGTGTTTTTACATTTGGAGAACTGTAAGTATTGTCTATGGTTGCCTCCCTTTGGACTTTTGTCATCTCTGAAGTCCCTCAAGATTACGGGGCTTGATGGAATAGTGAGCATCGGTGCTGAATTTTATGGGAGCGACTCTTCTTCATTCAGGTCCTTGGAAAAATTGAAATTCCACAAGATGAAAGAATGGGAAGAATGGGAATGTAAAACGACTTCTTTTCCACGTCTTCAACATCTTTCTATCAATAAATGTCCCAAGCTGAAGACTCTGCCAGAACATCATCTTCATTTAAAGGAACTGTTTATCAAGTCCTGTGATAAGGTCATCATTAGTGGAAACAACATGGATACATCGTCGCTTCAAGTCTTGAGTTTTTATTCATGCCCACTTGTAAATGTTCCTATCACCCATTACCATCTCCTTGAAGAAATGAGGATTGGCGATGGTTGTGACTCTCTTACAATCTTTCAGCTTGATTTCTTTCCAAGGCTTCGTTTACTTAAATTGAAAAGGTGCCAAAACTTACAGAGAATTTCACAGGAGCAGACTCATAATCATCTCAAGGAACTAACAATTGTTGAATGCCCTCAATTTGAATCATTTCCCAATGAAGGATTATCTACTCCGCAACTACAAAAGATTAAAATCCGAGGAGATGAGAATCTGAAGTTGTTGCCAAAATGCATGCAAATCCTGCTTCCGTCTCTCGGTGAACTGCGAGTAATTGAGTCTCCAAAAGTGGAGATGTTTCCAGATGGAGGTTTGCCATCAAATATAAAACATGTGTCTCTTTCAAGTTTCAAACTTATCGCCACCCTGAGAGAGAACTTGGATGCCAACACATGTCTTGAAAGCTTGTGTATTGAAAATGTAGATGTGGAGTCTTTTCTTGATGATGTTTTGCTGCCACACTCAATTACTGTTCTAAGAATCTCTGATTGTCCAAATCTTAAGAAGATGGATTACAAGGGTCTCTGCCACCTCTCCTCTCTCAGACTTTTTGATTGCCCCAACCTTCGATGCTTACCAGAGGAGGGTTTGCCCAAATCCATGTCTTCTCTCTCAATCTGGAACTGTCCATTGCTCGAACCTCGTTGTCGGAGGAATCCAAAAGCCCAAGACTGGAATAAGATTTCTCACATTGAAGAGTTGAGAATTGGGCACAGTGATGAAGTGGAAGTTTAAAAGTTTTGAACAATATCAGCAAGTATGTTACAAAGATTTAGTGATCAAGAAATTGTAAACAAAAATTACTTTAGTATTTTTTTTTATTAATTTGTTGCTCTGCTAAATTTCATGTTGAATCAATTTATTATTCTAAACTACTCTCAGTTAGCTAGAACTATAATTTAAAATTTATTATATCTAATATTTCTCATTGTGGTGATTTTGCTTTAGAAGTTGTTATTCACAAGTTCAATTTATTTCTACGAAACTTTCATTGTTAAAAAAAAAATCAAGACGTTCAATTTGAACTTATGTCATCTCAAATTGTGTATTATTTTTTAATGTTACTTTTAGATAATTTGATTTAAATTCATTAGATTTTCATTTTTTTGTTTGGTTAGAATATTTCAATTACCACTAATTGGAAAAAAATATTTAAATATAAAAAAATTGTTAATAATTTAAAATATTAATATTAATAATTTTTACTAATATTGACAAACGTTTTTTTCTCTATAAACATAGATCGAAAATGTTTTCATTGAAGATGACCCAATTATTTTTTTTATCAACGTTAGGGGATAAATTTTCCGATTGATATTGGGAGAAACAATCCTATTTAAGGTTCATTGAAAATTTTGAAGTCAACATTTGAAAAGCAATCCGAAACCATTAATGAATAATACTAAAATTTAATGGCAAAGAATAACATTGGTAAGGACCAACAATAAATTATGTCTATATAAATATATAAATTATTAATTTTACATATTTATATTTATTTGTGTAAGCTGTGTTTAGAGAATCAATTATTTAACAAAATATAGATATTTCTAATAGGAAAAATAAAGTTGACAAATTGTACTGTACTAATGATAATTAAAAAGAATTTAAATTAGCATAATTAGTAACCAATGACAATAAAAAAGAATAATAATAATAATGACAATAAAACTATATAATAAGTTAAAATTCGAGAAAATAAAATATTTTTAATTTCTTTTGAAGGAGAAAAACTATTTTGAAAATATTTTTACCATTTTCAAATTAACTTGTCTCTCTCTTTTACTGGTCTCCACAATATCACTCCACCTTTTCATTTGCGTTTTCCTTAATTACAAATAGTTCACTCTATAATCAACATTTAAACAACGACATTCCAATTTGTTAAATTTTATTTTTTTTAATAAATTGTTTCAATCATTAGTAAGTGAAAAAATTATTTAAATATCAAGGAAATATTAGTAATTCAAATTATTAAGTAATCATTTTTGGTTGATGTTAGTTTTTTTTGTCAAATTTTATTATAAGATATTTTTAATTAATATTGACGAATTTTTGTCTTTATTGAAGATCAAAATTGTTTTGGGTTGAAGTTCATACCAGAAGTTCATTTTACAATGTTGTTAGGTGAATCTTCTTTTGTCTATTTTTTTTTTTATCAAAGTTAACGGAAAAGTTTCCCAATTGACATTAGCAAAAGGAAAAGGAATGTTAGATATAAGGTTGATTGGAAATTCCCAAGTCAACTTTGAAAAAACAATCGTAAAAAATTATTAACAGTGAGAAACCAATCATAAATTACGTCTATGATGAAAATATAGAATATTAGATTTATTAAATTTAATTATTGAAGAAAAAATAAAATGTTTTTAGTAGATAAATAATGTTGACAGGTTCTACTGCACTAACCACAATTAAAAAGATATGAATTAGTTTAACTATTCATAAATGATAATTTAGAAAAATAATAATCCTAAAATTGTAATTTTCTTATTGGAAGGGAAAAAAGTATTTTGAAAACATGTTATCTCCAGTATTTCAAGACTGATATGAAATATAAGGAAGGATTTTTTTAAATAATAATTATAATATATTATTATTATTGTTGTAATTGTTTTATACTTGGTTAAAATTAGAGAAAAAAAATATTTTTAAGGAGGAAAGATATTTTGATAACACATTATAGTTACGTGTTCAAAAACTTATGTGAAATGTATGGAAATATTTAGTACATGTTTGGTATCAATTCTAACTCATCCCATGAATCCATTCAGCCACAGAATCAATTTTTAAAAGCAAAACCAAACACACCCTTAGTTAACTGAGGAGAAACTTTTTGATTTAAGTTTTGTGGTATCTTAAGAAAAACAATATGATCAATAAGATTGGAATAATAGATGATGGATAAATTATGAGTGGAGATGAAGCTTTGATAAATATAGATATTTGGTTATTGAAGTTGATAATTAGTTAACAGTAATATTCTTAAATTTGTTCACGTAGTTGATTTGATTTTATGGTATAGAAATTTCTTCAATGAAGTGAACATAATGTAATATTTTAGTAAAAAATATTATATACTTTGACTATATAAAAAAATCTAGAGTAAGAAATAGATATAAAAACTGTTCATGGTGTAGTTTTTTTATTAAATTATATGGAAGCAAAATATTGTTACAATATGCAATAAATTTTGGCTATTATGTTTTATTTGATTAATTTCCTTTGGAGTAATGAATTATACTTTGAACAAAAAAATTAGTTAGAATTAAAAAAAATATCTAAATAATGATCAATTTTAGTGATAAAAAATAATTAATTATTATAGTGATCAATTTATAAACTAAAAATTATTGGTAACTAAAATAATTCTTACAACTTCAATAGACGCTTAGTCCCATTCGTTTTCGGCGGAAAAGAGTTTAATCAGTGAGCTATAATGCATTCTTTTGAAGGTAGATGCTACTAGGCAAATCTCTTGGTTGTTTCTGCACCCTTACCTCTTTTATCATTAATCGAGCTTATCCCGTCTCACTGGTCGACCTTAACCCTTATTATTTTGAAATCATATTTAATCTTTATATTGCTAATTAATGAATTTCTTTTTAAATTACTCACTAATATTAACTACTAAAATTTTAGTTATAAAAAGAATTAATTTCTAAATAGATATATTTATTAACATCCCATTTGTTTCGTTTATTAAAATCTATATTAAAATAAGAACTTATTCCTGTTTTATTAAAAATCTCAATAAATAAAATTATTGTTTTATAACCATAAATTTTATTAAAAAAAAAATTAAGACTATAACATTATCTTACCTGTCTATTGTCTACCGATATTGATTAATTCTGTGGTGTTATGCATATCTTTCTCGATATATGTAGAATTATCTATTCCAGTATAAAATACAATCATTACATATGAAAATTACAACTATTGAAATAGATGATTGAATTAATATACAAACATCGAAACATCAATTCTTTTCTTTTAGCCAAAATCTTGATAATTAATGTTTAATAATCATTTTTTTTATAACTAAAATCTTAGTACTTAAATTTTAAAAATTAATTTAAAGTGCAATTATAATATTTTATTCATAATAATAATTATATTATTAATCAATAATTTTTTGTTTTATAGATAAATTAATATTAGGAACTACCAACTTGTTACTAAAATTAGTTGTTAATGAGATATTTCTTTTGTAGGGTTAACTTTAACAATTTTGTCCACATATTTCATTTATACTATTTTACCTTTTAATTTCTTTTCTTTTTCATAAATATAAAAGTTAATTTTTTTTTTAATAACTATAAACTTGGTCGAAGTGGTGTTAAAAAGTATTTTCCCAAAAAAAAGTTTCTCTCGCCTAAATGCTTTAGAAGTCTAAATCCATACTTTTTACTAAACACCTACAAATGAAGTGTCTAAAAAAGTTTTAAAAATCAAACGAAAAAGAATGAGCTACTAATCTATCTGATTAACTTATAAAGGTTTGTAGTATTCGAAAGTGTCCACTATTATTGTTTCGCTGGGGGCCTTTAGCCTCTCGGGATACATATATTTCCTACACTAAGGACTAAATTATTGTTTCACACTTTAAATTCATCAAAACCGTTGAATGCGTATCCAACTCCTCACATTTATATGGGTCATTCAAACTCGTCATCCTATATTTCGATCATCCATTTCTAATCGCACGATCACGGTTTACGACTGACCCAACCTGTGAATGCAACGGATCATTATGCCTCAAAAAAATTGCGAAAGACTTAAAAGCTATTGGTTGGTATTGATGTTAGTGGTTGAGTATTGATGTTCACTGCTCTTAAAGTCTTGATAAAATAGCTAACTACTCATTTCATCACTATAGCATACCTGCACTCATGAATCATTGTGAAATCATCACACACTTTCGTTAATCATTCACTTTCTTTCCTTACCATGGCAGCAGAACTCGTTGGTGGTGCTCTTCTTTCTGCTTTTCTTCAGGTTGCCTTCGACAGGCTGGCTTCTCCTCAAGTTTTACAGTTCTTTCGTGGAAGAAAACTTGATGAGAAGCTGCTTAGCAATCTGAACATCATGCTGCACTCCATCAATGTTCTCGCTGATGATGCTGAACAAAAACAGTTCAGAAATCCACACATCAAAGCTTGGCTTTTTGCTGTCAAAGATGTTGTCTTCGATGCAGAGGATCTCTTGAAGGAAATAGAGTATGAACTCACCAGATGTCAAGTGGAAGCTGGATCGGAGCCACAAACCTTTACTTCCAAGGTATCAAATTTCTTCAACTCTACTTTCAGTTCATTTAACAAGAAAATTGAATCAGAGATGAGAGATGTCCTAGAAAAACTAGAATATCTTGCAAAGCAAAAGGGTGCTCTCGGTTTGAAAGAGGGTATTTACTCTGGTGATGGATCGGGTAGCAAAGAGCCACAGAAATTGCCATCTTCTTTGGTGGTTGAAAGTGTTATTTATGGCAGAGATGCAGACAAAGAAATGATTTTAAATTGGCTCACATCTGAAACTGAGAATCATGACCAGCCATCAATACTTTCCATTGTGGGAATGGGTGGGTTGGGTAAGACCACACTCGCCCAACATGTATACAATGACCCAAAGATAAAAGAGGCTAAATTTGATATCAGAGCTTGGGTTTGTGTTTCCGACCATTTTGATGTTTTGATAGTGACAAAAACAATTCTTGAGGCAATCACTAAATCTAAAGATGATAGCGGAGACCTGGAAATGGTTCATGGAAGATTGAAAGAAAGAATATCAGGAAGGAAATTTCTTCTTGTTTTGGATGATGTTTGGAACGAGAGACGAGAAGAATGGGAAGTTGTGCGAACTCCTCTTAGTTATGGGGCACCAGGAAGTAGAATTCTTCTGACAACACGTGGTGAGAAAGTTGCTTCTAACATAATGTCTAAAATGCATAGGCTAAAGCAATTAGAAGAAGAGTTGTTGGAAACTTTTCAAAAAGCATGCACTAAAAAATGATGATCATGAATTGAATGATGAGAAAAAGGAGATTGGCAGAAGAATAGTTGAAAAGTGCAAAGGATTACCTCTTGCTCTGAAAACAATTGGAAGTCTTCTCCGCACAAAGTCATCCATTTCAGATTGGCAAAGCGTATTGGAAAGCGACATATGGGACTTACCAAAAGAAGTTGAAATTATGCCTGCTCTACTATTGAGTTATCAACACCTTCCTTCGCATCTCAAGAGGTGCTTTGCTTATTGTGCATTATTTCCAAAAGATTATGAATTTGACAAGAAGGAATTAATTTTGTTGTGGATGGCTGAAGATTTTCTTCATCACTCTAAACAGATCAAGAATGTACAAGAAATTGGTGAACAATATTTCGACGATCTATTAACAAGGTCCTTCTTTCTTCAATTAAGCTCTGAAATGCGACAAATCAAGAATGTTGGAGAAATTGGTGAACAATATTTCCATGATCTATTAACGAGGTCCTTCTTTCTTGAATCAAGCTTTGAAATGCGATTTGTCATGCATGACCTTCTCAATGATTTGGCAAAATATGTTTGTGCAGACTTCTGTTTCAGGTTCAAATTTGATAAAGGAAATATACCCGATACAACCCGTCATTTTTCATTTTCATTCGATGACGTAGAATATTTTGATGATTTAGGGAGTTTAATTGATGCTAAAAGACTGCGTTCATTTCATTCAATTATAAATGACTGTAGCTATGACTTCAATCCTTGTCAATTCAATATTTTGGTACATGAGTTGTTCTCCAAGTTCAAGTTTTTACGCGTCTTATCTTTGAACGGATATTCTCAGCTTAGTGAGGTCCCTAATTCTGTTGGTGATCTTAAACATCTCTGTTCGATAGACCTTTCGTATACTCATATACAAAAACTACCTGATTCAATATGTTTGCTCTATAACTTGCTAATAATGAAGATGAACTTTTGTTCTTTTCTGGAGGAATTACCTTCAAATTTGCATAAGCTCACCAAATTGAATTGTTTGGAATTTGAACATACAAATGTTAGAAAGATGCCAATGCATTTTGGAGAATTGAAGAATCTTCAAGTACTAAGTACGTTTTGTGTTGATAGAGATAGCAAGGTGATCAATATTAAGCAACTTGGAGGACTCAATCTTCATGGAAGGCTATCAATTAATGAGGTGCAGAATATTGTTAATCCTTTGGATGCATTAGAAGCAAATTTGAAAAATCAATACCTTGTGGAGCTTAAGTTAAAATGGAATTTGAATCATATCCCCGATGATCCAAGGAAGGAAAAGAAAGTGCTTGAGAACCTACAACCTCCCAAACACTTGGAACTTTTGTCAATAGAGAACTATGGTGGTACACAATTCCCATGTTGGGTATTTGATAATTCATTATCAAAATTGGTGTCCTTGTGGTTGAATGACTGTAAATATTGCCTATGTTTGCCTCCCTTTGGACTTTTGTCATCTCTGAAGAACCTCGAGATTGGAGGGCTTGATGGAATAGTGAGCATTGGTGCTGAATTTTGTGGCAGCAACTCTTCTTCATTCAAATCTTTGGAAAAATTGGGATTCTACAACATGAAGGAATGGGAAGAATGGGAATGTAAAACTACTTCTTTTCCACGTCTTCAACATCTATCTATCTACAAATGTCCCAAGCTGAAAGGTCTGCCAGAGCAACTTCTTTATTTAAAGAGTCTAGATATTAATAGCTGTGATAAGCTCGTAATTAGCGTAAACAGCATGTTCACGTCGTCGCTTCAACTCTTTAGTATTATTGTATCTCCACTTGTGAATATTCCTATGGTCCATTACGATTTTCTTGAAGCAATGGAGATCAATAGTGACTGCGACTCTCTTACCATCTTTCCGCTAGATCTCTTTCCAAAGCTCCATTTACTTCAATTAAGTAGGTGCCAAAACTTAAGAAGAGTTTCACAGGAGGAGCATGCTCATAATCATCTCAAGGTACTAAGAATTAGCGAATGCCCTCAATTTGAATCATTTCCCAGTGAAGGATTATCTGCGCCGTGGCTACAAATACTTTCAATTCGAGGAGCGGAGAATTTGAAGTTGATGCCAAAACGTATGCAAATCCTACTCCCATCTCTTACTGAGTTGGAGATAATTGATTGTTCAAAAGTAGAGATGTTCCCAGATGAAGGATTGCCGTCAAATTTGAAAAAGATGTCTCTTTCTAGCTTAAAACTTATCGCCTCCCTTAGAGACACATTGGATGCCAATACATGTCTTGAAAGCTTGATTGTTGAAAAGTTGGATGTGGAGTCTTTTCCCGGTGAAGTTTTGTTGCCACGCTCTCTCACCACTCTACACATCCGTTTTTGCCCAAATCTTAAAAAGCTTGACTACAAGGGTCTATGTCACATCTCCTCTGTCACATATTATGGATGTCCCAACCTTCATCAAAGAAAATTACAAAGTTCTTAGTTACAAATACTTCACTCTGTTATCGGCACTTACTAAACAACAGTTGCCTTTAAAGGAGACGGTGAGACGAGTTTTAATGGATTACTTATTAATTGACAACAATATAACTTTGTTTAGGAAATCAAACATTTTTTTATAAGCTGCCTCTTGCTGTTCTTATCTGTTATTGCTTTTGAAAAATATTAGTAAGTATGTTGCAAATATCATTATGGATTTATTGATTAAAAAAATCTACTATTAATCACTTTAGTATTTTTTTTATTGTTTTGTTGCTCTGCTAAATTTTATATTGAATCACTGTGTTCTATATTGAAACAGTTATGTGATATGGATTATTTATATACTTAATCGATTAAATCCGTAAACAACTGATAAACTGATAAAATTTGAGCCTTCAAATTTTCTTAGAACAGGGTCCAATGCAGTCACGCCATTGTCAAATTCTATTTTCCTTAAGAACTCTAGGCTGTTGTGTATTGATCTATTATTCTTCCTGAGACTGACTTGTAAATTTTTATTTGTAATTCAAGAGTATTACCGAGTTTGGGATGTGCTTACACGAGTTTCTTGCAATGGCTTCCAATGTCTTCTTCACTTCAAGTGATCGCTCTAGGCATCTTCTATCATGTTGTTTCTGCAAAATTTTGTCTTAAGGTACAAAATTTTATTAATTATTAAAATTTCTTTTGTCTGTATTAAAGATTGCTTAAGGTACAAAATCTTAAGGTTGTGTAAAATTGAACTTATTTTCCACCCTTTTCTTTGTACAGGTATGCTTGCAGTTTACTTAGAAAAGACATGAAAAAGATAGTGATCACTCTTGATTCCTCATATATCCTATACTTGGAAAAACAAAGGGACAAGCAGGCTCTAGCAAAGGTACACGGCCTTAGCATATTTTTGGAATTTAATTTTCTTTCACTATTGTAGATCTTTGATACAAAAATTTCTTAGGCTTCTCTTGAAAGCATCAAGAAGCAAATTGGAGAAGGAATCTCACAAATTAACTCTGCAAAAGAGAGTTGTAATGCAAATAAAGGAAGTTCTTCTGGGTTTGGCTTGATAATCGATGGGAAGTCCTTAGATTATTCGCTTAACAAGAATTTGGAAAGGTCCTTCTTTGAGCTTGCCACTAATTGTGCTTCTGTCATATGTTGTCGATCTTCACCCAAACAAAAAGCTCGTGTGAGTACTATGGTTGTTGTGTGTGTGCTGCTACCCTATTTCTCCTTTAGCTCTTTCCAAAGTCGCTTTCTGCCAATATACCATGATATTACACAAAAAGAAAACAAGTAGAAGGGATTCAAATTGGCTTATCTGATGATGAGTTACCTAAACAGGTCCAAGGAAACTAATACACCTGAGAGAGATTGAAGCAAAGGGAGTTATGAAATGTAAATGCTTCTAAACATATATGCTTAGAGCTTTGAAATTGTATTTGATTTCTCTTTTTCTCTTGGGTTTCCATTTGTTTATAAGATTAGGAGAGGATAATTTGTGTAGGAGTCACGTGATGTAGATTAGGTAGATAAAGCTTAAGTATTTGTTGTACCGAAAATAGTCCTTGTATTAGTTAATGGAAGAAGCAATAGAAGCAATTTACAATATAATTTACATATAAATGATCTTTATTATTATCTGATCCAAGTTCCAAAAACAACTAGAAACATGATACCTCTATAAAGTGAGGTTCATGATATTAATGTCAACTACAATACTATATAATAATAGTTCAATATCAGTATATGACCTTTCTTTTACATGTTCCAAGATAAAGAGGGTTTGATTTTGAAATTGGTGTATGGTAAACACATGTTGCAAGAAAGAAAGTTTATTATCTCATGGAGATGAAACTGTGTCAAAATTTTGTAGGATGAGATAATTGTAGCAGAATGTTCTTCTCTAAGAAATTATTATCAAGGCATCCACACAAGCATAGGTGTTGATAATTAAGATAAAAGGAAATCAAAGAAGTACGAAAAAAAAAACTCAACAATATAACGATCACTTGAATAAGAGTGATATACTATATAATTCTACATTCGTCACAAGACCTCTTCCCTTCCTAACAAAACACCAGGGTACATAAACATGCATCAATCCAAAATTATTACAGACACTAATTTTCTCAACTTGGCCATCTGTAAGATTGAACTAAGCTCAATGCTAGATAACTGACACTCTTAAAAAGACATTAATAAGAATTTCTATAATACATCCCCATGTTAAGAAAGGACATTGATGCAATTACAAGAAAGCAAATGTTGAACCCTTTATCGCATTCAGATTCAAACAAAATCCGATGTTAACCCCTAAAGTGGTATAGGGTCAACCAAGGTATCAATCCAAAAAAACATGATTCAAGTAGTTGATTGTATAAGTCTGTCAGAGAATGAAATGCAAAGATTGTGGGGTTTTTAAAACAAGAAAGTGTAAATGACAATTAAAACTAAAAGGGCTATCCTAAAGCATGACATAGGCACAAAGAACTACGCTAATAACAATATCAGAAAAACACATGAATGCAGAGTTAAAATGCATGACAGCAAAGTGAATAATGTTGCAAAATTCAATGAGAATGAATTAGAGTGGCAAGAATTGACTAATGAAAACATATAAAGCAATGAAAAGGGGAATATAACACGAATCAACAATGGAAAGCAAGAAAAACAGTGAGTTACTTTGAAAAAAAAAAGTGTTTGATGGAATGTCTGAGTGAAAATGAAAACTGGACAAAACTGTTTGATAAAATGCCTGAAGGAAACTGAAAAATGAAATGGATTATGAGAGCAATTGGAACACACTTGAATTAATACAACAATGTAATAAAAGACTTTAGAATCAGAAAACTAAACTAAAACAACAAATCGAAACCAAGAAACAAAATTAGACAGCAAACTGAAACGAAAACAGTGAGTAGTGTATGCAACTGAAAACTAAATTATGAAGATTGATAAGCAAAACTTTATTAAGATGCAATAAAATGATTTGAATCATGGACGCAACATGCAATGTAGTCGAGAAACATACTAATTGAAAACTATAACTAAGAATTGATACTAAGAACAAGTGCAGATTAGATTTCTAAAATGGGGAAAACTAACTAAACTAATTAGCCTAACTTTCTAAAATGGAGTAAAAACTGAAATTTGCTATCAAAACTGGAACTAAAGCCATGAACCAGATTCAAATGATGAAAGTAAACTTAAACAACAAGATTCAACATTTTTACAAGTTGTTCTTCAATGATTGCTCAAAACTGCTCAACTCCAATTCTATGCAGCACAGTTGCTATCAACATCTTTATTCAACTCCAAGTATTTCTTTTTATTTTCTGAAAATCCTAAAATGAAACAAATATAAAATTCTAACAAAAATCTAACTAAGAATACCAAATTAACAAAGACTTAGAAAAACTACTGTTTATTGAAGGAAAACCGAATATTAATCTAGAAAAACATGAACAAATGGAGGCTTATCAGCAGCTTTTTCAAAAGGACTTAAAAGTTCATGATGTATAAAGAGATAATGGTTTCCTGTCTTCATTGTAAAAATAATATCAAATAGATGTTATAGGTCTCACTCTCGAGTTAGTCGATGAAACAATATTTAAAAAAATTAGCGTACTATTTGTAAATAAAAGTGGAACTAACTTAAGACCTTATAAAATAATAAGATTAAAGTGAAACAATTGTAAATAAAGAGATGAAAATTACTGTTAAACCAAATTAAGAAAATGTTAAATAATGGAACAAAGAAAGACTAATAAACCAAATCTTGCCTAATTAAAAATTACTCACTGAATACGCTAAACTAGCTTAAGATAGGCAATTAAGTGAATAAAGAAAGGATGAGAATTAGTACATGAATATATGATAATTGATGCAGAAAAGATATTTACTTTTTTATATTTTCAAGTTAGAGAATATCCAAACAATTATAGTTTTCTTCTCCCATTTAAAGTTTTGGTTTCAAAATACTATATACCAACAAGATATCACTGCTGATTTGTTATTGTGAGACAACCATTCATGGATTACAGCTGTGAACATTATTCTTATCAGAAAGATTCAACAATTACTGCTTCACTGGAGCCCATAGCTAGGATTTCATAATTTCATTCATCACAACGTTGAATGGATATTCAGCTGCTCACATCTTATATTGCTCAATCATAACATCAGTATAGCATCCCTGCACTGAATCCCTGTTGTAAACTTCCATCTCAAATCTCACACTTTCATTCATCATTCAATCCATTTCCAACTCCTACCATGGCAGCAGAAGTTGTTGGTGGTGCTCTTCTTTCCGCCTTTCTTCAGGTTGCATTCGACAGGCTGGCTTCTCCTCAATTTGTAGATTTCTTTCGTGGAAGAAAACTTGATGAGAAGCTGCTCGGCAATTTGAAAATCATGCTGCACTCCATCAATGCTCTTGCTGATGATGCAGAACAGAAACAGTTCAGAGATCGACACGTCAAAGAATGGCTTCTTTCTGTCAAGGAGGCTGTCTTTGATGCAGAGGATCTCTTGGGTGAAATAGATTATGAACTCACCAGATGCCAAGTGGAAGCTGAATCCGAACCTCAAACCTTCACTTACAAGGTATCAAACTTCTTCAACTCTACTTTCAGTTCATTTAACAAGAAAATTGAATCAGAGATGAAAGAAGTCCTAGAAAAACAAAAATATCTTGAACAGCAAAAGGATGCTCTTGGTTTGAAAAACGGTACTTCTTATTCTGATAATAAGGTGTCACAGAAATTGCCATCATCTTCTTTGGTGGTTGAAAGTATTATCTATGGCAGAGATGCAGACAAAGAAATTATCTTTAATTGGCTCAGATCTGAAACCGACAATCATAACCATCCATCTATATTTTCCATTGTGGGCATGGGTGGATTGGGTAAGACCACACTCGCCCATCATGTGTACCGTGACCCAAAGATGGAGGAGGCTAAATTTGATATCAAAGCTTGGGTTTGTGTTTCCGATCATTTTGATGTTTTGACAGTGACAAAAACAATTCTTGAGGCAATCACTAACTCTAAAGATGATAGCGGGAACCTAGAAATGGTTCATGGAAGATTGAAAGACCAAATATCAGGAAGGAAATTTCTTCTTGTTTTAGATGATGTTTGGAACGAAGGAGGAGAAGAATGGGAAGCTGTTCGAACTCCTCTTAGCTATGGGGCTCCAGGAAGTAGAATTCTTGTCACAGCACGTGCTGAGAAAGTTGCTTCTAACATGAGGTCAAAAGTGCATCTCCTGAGGGAATTACGAGGGGATGAATGCTGGAATGTTTTTAAAAAACATGCATTAAGAGATGATGATCTTGAATTGAATGATGAGAAAGAGGAGATTGGTAGAAGGATAGTTGAGAAGTGCAAAGGATTACCTCTTGCTTTGAAAACAATTGGAAGTCTTCTCTGCAAAGAGTCATCCATTTCATATTGGAAGAGTGTATTGGAAAACGACATATGGGACTTGCCGAAAGAAGTGAAAATTATCCCTGCTCTATTACTGAGTTATCAACACCTTCCTTCTCATCTCAAGCGATGCTTTGCTTATTGTGCATTGTTTCCGAAAGATTATGAATTTGACAAGAAGGAATTAATTTTGTTGTGGATGGCTGAAGGTTTTCTCCATCACTCTCAACAAATCAATAATGTAGAAGAAATTGGTGAACAATATTTCAATGATTTACTGACGAGGTCTTTCTTTCTTCAATCAGATTTCAAAACCTATTTCTCCATGCATGACCTTCTGAATGATTTGGCAAAATATGTTTGTGCAGATTTTTGTTTCAGGATGAAATTTGATAAAGGAAACTGCATCCCCAAAACAACCCATCATTTTTCATTTGCTCTCTGTGACGTAAAATATTTTGATGGGTTTGGGAGTTTAACTGATGCTAAAAGACTGCGATCTTTTTTTCCATATAAAGAATTTGGGAGAAGATATAATGATCTTTATCCTTTGCAATTCAAGATTTTGGTACATGAATTGTTTTCCAACTTTAAATTTTTACGTGTATTATCTTTGGATCAATATTATGAGCTTAGAGAAGTCCCTGATTCTGTTGGTGATCTTAAACATCTCCATTCTTTAGACCTTTCGAGAACTAGGATACAAAAATTACCCGAATCAACATGTTTGCTCTATAACTTGCTAATCTTGAAGTTGAACTATTGTTCAATGCTGGAAGAGTTGCCCTCAAATTTACATAAACTCACCAAATTGTGTTTCCTGGAATTTGAAAATACAAAAGTGACAGAGATGCCAATGCGTTTTGGAGAGTTGAAGAATCTTCAAGTACTCAGTGCGGTTTTTGTTGATAAAAATAACGAGTTCAGTACTAAGCATCTAGGAGGGCTCAATCTTCATGGAGGACTATCAATTAATGAGGTGCAAAATATTGTAAATCCTGTAGATGCATTAGAAGCAAATCTGAAAAATAAAAATCTTGTGAAGTTAGAGTTAAAATGGAAGTCAGACTACATCCCTGATGATCCAAGGAAAGAAAAGAAAGTATTGGAGAATCTACAACCTTCCAAAACATTGGAACATTTGTCAATCAAGAGCTATGATGGTACACAATTCCCAAGTTGGGTATTTGATAATTCATTATCAAATTTGGTGTCCTTAAGGCTGGAGGACTGTAAATATTGTTTGTGTTTGCCTCCCCTTAGACTATTGTCAGCTCTGAAAACCCTTGTGATTAGAGGCTTGGATGGAATAGTAAGCATTGGTGCTGAATTTTATGGGAATAGCTCTTCTTCGTTTACATCTTTGGAAAGATTGACATTTTCAAAGATGAAGGAGTTGGAAGAATGTGAACGTAAGACTGCTGCTTTTCCACGTCTTGAAGTTCTCATAGTGTATCAATGTCCCAAGCTAAAAGGTCTGCCAGATCAACTTATTAATGTAATGCATCTTTATATAACTGACAGCATGGAAGCATCGTGCCTCGAAAGTGTATCTCATAATTCACTTGAAGCCTTGACCTTTTGTGTTTTTCCAATTATGAATATTCCAATGAGTCGTAGCTTTGATCTGCTTGAACAAATTCAGATCGTTAGAGGTTGTGATTCTCTAACAACCTTTCCACTAGATTTCTTCCCAAACCTTAAGGCTCTTTCATTGTTTTCCTGTCGTAAGGTACAAATTATTTCACAGAAGCACACTCATAATCGTCTCAAGCATTTGACAATTGGCGGTTGCTCTCGATTTGACTCATTTCCTAGTGAAGGTTTATCTGCTCCGCAGCTACAGAGAATGTATATTGATGGAGCGGAGAATTTGAAGTTATTGCCAAAACGGATGCAAATCCTACTTCCGTCTCTTCTCTTAATGCACTAATGATAATTGATTGTCCAAAAGTGGAGATGTTCCCAGACGGAGCTTTGCCACCAAATGTAAACGAGGTGTTTTCTTCAAGTTTGAAACTTATAGCCTCCCTAAAAGAGACCTTGGGTACCAACACATGTCTTCAAAGCTTGTCTATTAAAAATATGGATGTGGAGTTTTTTCCCGATGAAGTTTTGCTACCACACTCAATCACTTCTCTACGAATCGATCATTGCCCAAATCTTAAAAAGATGGAGTACAAGGGTCTCTGCCACCTCTCCTCTCAATGCTTACCGGAGGATGGTCTCCCCAAATCCATCTCCTCTCTTCGAATATTGAACTGTCCATTGTTGGAACAACGTTGTCAGAATCCTGAAGGCCAAGACTGGAAAAAGATTGCTCACATCGAAAAACTAAGTGTTCGCTCAAAAGTTTAAAATTAGATGTCCAATAATTCCCGTTTGTTTGCCTCTTCAACAGGTGTTGATACTCTTCACTATCTCTCTACCTTTTCAATTACAAACTTGTTAGGCGCAAATATATATTTGACTATGTAAATGGAATTTACATTGTTGTGCTATTACATTCATCACTTTGTCTAATGATTTCTTGTGTGAATATTCAAAGCAAAGGAAGCATATATACTTAAGTTGGAGGAATCATAAATGTAAATAAATAGAAGGCAAAACCATTTTTCCACGATATGCCACATGATTGTTGTTAAGTTTTGGAAATATGACACAGCCAACACCCTTTAGAGATTTTGATTTTATTATATGATATTTTGTAGTTATATTTTGGTTATCATCTCTTCTCATATCATGTTTTTATTATAAAGGATTATTGCAAGAAATTTAAAATAAAATAAGGAAAGAAAAATTTGCTAGTGTATATATCACATCAACTAAAACCTTTGATCTGATACAAGATGAAGTGAAGAAGTTAGACTGATTGCATAACTAGTCTATTGATGGTTTACTTATTTTAGAATAGTCTTTCTTGTTTTACACGATAGAGATGAAGAATTTTGATGGAAGAGAGTCATCACATATAGAAAACATTATCATACGACACCTAAAGAATGACGAGGAAATTAAAAGAATCATTCTACCATAATCTCAATCATTATCTCTACAAATATTTTTTTTTTTTCAATCAAACTACTTTTATGAGGAAAACAGAAAAATAGGAGAAAACTAACCTAAGAGACTAAGAGGTGAAATCATACAACATTTATTTCTTTATTTTGTTTTTATATAATTTATTAGCTAATTACGTAAATTTTATTATGGAACATATCCTATATTTTTTTATCTAGGAAATTAAAAGATCATAAGGTTAAAGTGGTGTTGGAGCCATGAGTTGGTGTTTCGCGTTGGGTAAAATCAACAATATATTAGGAGAAAACACTCACAAGTTCAATACTAGTGGTGATCATGGATTGGATTTTTAATGATCCGATCTACATCTATTTTGGATCCAAATAATTGAATTAGATTTTCGATCCAAATCTATTTTTTCACGTCCCACGTCCCACATGTCACGTCACACGTCCCACGTCTCACGTCCCACGTCCCACGTCCCATGTCACACGTCCCACGACCCATGTCCCACGTCTCATGTCCCACGTCCCACGCCTCACGTCCCACGTCTCACATCTCACGTTTCACGTCCCACGCTCACGTCTCACGTCTCACGTCTCACGTCTCACGTCTCACTTCTCACGTCCCACATCGTCTCACATCCCACGTAGCACTTCTCACGTCCCACGTCGTAGGTCTCACATTATTGCACTGAAATACTTGATTCTTTCATAAAATAATGGTGTTTTGGTTTACTGGTTGCAGGCTAAGGTTCTTTTTTGTTGTTTATCCTTCTTCAGTTAATAGCTTCTTATTGATAGAAAGAAGGAAGAGAAAGGACATTATTTTACCGAAAATAGGAAAGCTAACCTTATGCAACAACAGTAATTTGAAGCTTTTGCAGATGTCTGCTATCATTACATGGAAGATTTTAGAAAAGTGTTCAGATGTTGACAGGCAATATTTTTTTATTGGTTTTCTGTTCTGACATTCAATATGCGAAGAGATGTGTCACAAAATTCTAATTAAGGGTGGGCAAAAAATCCATTTTTTATAATCCAATCTATTTTTTCTATGATCTAATCCATTTAATATCTATTTTATTAAAATTTCAATCCATTTAAAATCCATTTTATTGGATATGGATATCAATTTGATATATATTTTATATATTTTATGAATTGGATATCCATTCTCTAAATCTAGATTTTCAAAATGGATAATCCAAAATATCTAATCCAAATTTTCAATTTATATTTTTGGTTAGGTTATGCTAAGAGTTGAGACCGATTAGTCCAAATTTAGTCGTATTTGATTGAGTTGACGTGACCTTATACAAAATTTGGTCGAATTCTGTCAAGTCAGTCTCGATCGAAATTTGGCCCAACTGGTCCTGGACAAAATTTGGAAGTTTTCGGTTGAGTTCACCTCGACCTAAATTTGACTGCATTGGGCTGAGTTGACCTAGACAAAATTTGACCGTATTCGGTCGAGACAACCGCGACCAAAATTTGGCTGTATTCAGCCTAGTTGGCTCCAGTCAAAATTTTGTCGAATTCAATCGAGTTGACCCCGATTGAGATTTGGCCGAGTCGGCCCTAACCCAAATTTGGTCTATTTGGCTGAGACGGCCTAGGATGAAATTTGGCCGTATTCAAATGAGTCGGTCACGATCAAAATTTGGTTGTATTCAACTGAGTCGGCCACGACCAAAATTCGGCCGAATTTAGTCGAGTCGGCTCCGGTCAAAATTCGATCGTGTTGGCCTCGACCAAAATTTGACCGAGTTGGTCCTGACCTGAATTTGGTCGTATTCGACAGAGTCGATCGCGACTGAAATTTGGTCATATTTAGGTGAGTCGATCCTAACCTAAATTTGGCCAAATTCAGTCGAGTTGGTCATGACCACAATTTGGTCAAGTCAGCACTTGCCCAAATTTAGCCGTATTCGGTCGACTAAGTTCCGAACGAAATTTGACTATATTCAATTTAGTCGGTTGTGATCGAAAATTGGCCATATTCAGTCAAGTCGGTCCCGACCGACGAATTTAGTTGAGTCAACCTTAACCGAAATTTGACTGATTAGGCCCTAACCCAAATGTGGCCATATTTGGCCAAGTCGGCTCTGGCTAAATTTTGGTCGTATTAGGCAAAATCGAGCCTTGCCGAAATTCAGTCGAATCTAGTCAAGTCGATCTCGACTGAAATTTTGTCGAGTCGACATTAGCCTAAAATTTGGTCACGTCGTCTCTAACCGAAATTCGTTCGAAAGTCATCTAAGTTTATCCCATGCTGAAATTTGACCTTGACAAAAAATCTACCAAATTCTATGGTGTCAACCCTATCAAAAATCTAATCCACATCCATTTTGGATCCAAATAATGGATGTGGATCCAAATTTGTGTCCATAGGGCTGACACCAAAGAATTTGACAGATTTGGCCGAATACTTCCAAATTTTGTCCAGGACCAACTAGGTCAAATATCGATCGGGATCGACTTGATAGAATTTGGCCTAATTCAGCCAAATTTTGTATAGGGTCACGTCAACTCAATCAAATACGACTAAATTTGGACTAGTCTGTCTCAACCTTTAGCCTAACCTAACAAAAAATATAAAGTGAAAATTTGGATTGGATATTTTGGATTATCCATTTTGAAAATCTAGATTTCGAGAATAGATATCCAATCCATAAAATATATAAAATGTAGATTAGATTGATATCCAGATCCAATAAAATGGATTTTAAATGGATTGAATTTTTAATAGAATGGATATTAAATGGATTAGATCATAGAAAAAATGGATTGGATCATAAAAATTGGATGTTTTGCCCACCCTTACTCAATACCTATAGGTTATGCATTGAAGATGGTGTTTTGATTTCTTAAGAGTTTTCACATGGTTTGTAACACTAAACTTTTTTTGGGTTTCCTATGGTGCATAGCTACACGAATAATTCTATCTCTTATAATTACTATAAAAATATTGTCTCACTTTATTTAAATCACAAATAAAAAAGAAAGGTTCATGTATTACATCCGGGTAAAATGTAATTTGATAAAACTGAAAATAAATAATAATAAAATCTTTATAAGACTGTCCAAGCATCTGGTCTTGTTCAACTCTAACTCCTCGTTGTTGTGCATCTTTCTTTACACCTATACGATCATATGTTTCTGTATAAGATATGATTGTCACAAGTGGAAACTACAAAGGTAAGGAAAAGCTAAAAATTCAACATAAAACATCAATCTTGAAAACAAATTCACAAATTATTTAAAATATCCGAAAACATTTGAAAATATAAACTTTTTTTCGAGAAACATTTTCTTCATTAAAAGTAAAAAATATGAAAGTTTATCAAATAGACTCTAATGAAAAGTGTTCGAAGAGAAGTGAGTCACAACAGAAAAACTTATAAATCTGGTCCTTTTTTAGCAAGAATTTTATCTAGGTAACTTTCACACATCTTATTTCTAATTAAAAAAATGAAACTCGCTCCAAAAAACACAACGAATATTAACAAAATCCAAAATTTTTAGAATTTAAAAATCAAAAGTAGTAAATCAAATACATAGAAGAAGTTTTCTTGAATTTATAGAGTTCATATAAGATGGCTAAAAGTTTTTAATATATGTCCTTCAATATTTTCTTAATTCAGCATATCTTTTTATTACGATTCTCTCTACTTTTCTAAACTGAAAGTTCATCAGTTTGACACCAACATCTCAACCAGTAAGTCTGAGATTGAAAACCTCCAAAAGAGACAAAGGGAAATCCAGGAAGCTGTAAATAAGCTTCAACAGCACTAGAGGTTCAGAAAAACAAACCAAGAAGAACGAAACACTTCTGTTGTTTACACAACCAAACAATTAGAAGAACTTGAAGAGAAAAGATTGAGTCTTTCCTGAGGTTTTTTCTTTTGATGTAATTTTTATTTGAATCATTCCACAGATAAGTTCCTGAATGTAAATAAGTGTGAAACCTCTTCACATTTAAAACTATCTTCAATCGTCAGTGAGATTTTTTGTTTGCTTGCTAATTCATAAAGACATTAAAAAATGATTTCAAATTTCAACTGTAGAATCAAGGATCATTAATTTATTTCACCTTATTGTCAAAAATGCATTCAGGGATTACAACAATGAACATCTTTCTTATCAGAAAGACAACAATTATTGTTATACCAGGCCCTCAAAACTCTCTCCGGACAGATTTTTCGCTCTCAGTTATAGTCTATTCTAACAAAATTTGATGATTGTCGATCTATTGTTCTACCCGTTATTGGACCGTTATTGGATGCAATCCCACCATCGAAGTCGTGCATCATAGTGTGTAGTGCTGCTGGATTGCCTCGATGTCAAGGCCTTTGAGCTTCACAACAGACTCAACATGACCCTTCAGGGTGTGAAGCTCCCTGAGCCTGGCAACTTCGGCACGCTTCTTGGCCTGTTCTGCAAGCTCAGACAGCTCCCTGTAGTTGTTTCTCTCATTCAACATATCATGAACAGCTTGAGGTGGATTCAAGCCATGCAATGTACGTTGAGCTGCAGCCCACTGCGCTTCTCTTTCTCCCTTTCCATAATCGTTCTTTGAGGTGAAAGCAACCCTATTCTCAGTGATATTGTTCCAAGCCTTTCCGGTTAAACTGTATCGGATGATGAACTTGAGAATATCCATTGGAATATAGGTGATGATGCTGTAGAGCCAAATCACACCAGCCCAACCCCATCCAATGCCTTTAATCTTCGCAAATTCCCAGTCTGCATACACTGCTATGACCGTCGCAATGAGCTGTGCTATAAGAAAAGCAACGACAAGAAGCACACCGGGGCGTTCAACGTAAGACCAGCTCCTCGACCGTGTCACAAAAATGAGTGCCTGACTCACAATGCTCACCTGAAGATAAATAGCCGCCGTGAGCTCGCCGTGGTTTTCCCTGATGGATCTCACTCCGAATTTTTCTGTGAAAAAGTCAGATGCATATGCAGCCCAGAAGAATACAACAGTCATGACAGCTAGGTAGGCACCGAGAACAATGCCGGTGATGAAAATCTCTCTCAACTTCCATGAATCTGGAAGTGGAGATGGCTGGACCCTGTCCTTGGAAATGGTCATGATGGTGCCATCGTTGAGAATGGCAATGATCAAAACCATGAAGGGTGAGAAATCAAACTTCCAGATGAGAGCAAGGAGCAAGAAGCCTAACACCACTCTGATGGTGATGGAAACAGCATATATGGTGTAGTTCTTCATCCTTTGGAAGATGGCTCTGCTTGTCAACACGGCACTCACGATCACACTCAAACCAGGCTCGGTGAGAACTATGTCGGATGCACTTCGAGCTGCGTCGGTTGCATCAGCAACAGCGATACCAATATCTGCTTTTTTGAGTGCAGGAGCATCGTTCACGCCATCTCCTGTCATCCCACAAATGTGTTTCCTCTCCTGGAGTCTCTTCACAATCTCGTACTTGTGCTCGGGGAAGACACCGGCAAAGCCATCAGCTTTCTCAATGAGTTCATCAATGGGAAGTGCAGCGATGGACTCATCCTTATGCTGACCCAGGAGTGATGAAGAAGGATACATGTTGCTTCCCATGCCAAGTCTGCGACCAGTTTCCTTGCCGATGGCTAGCTGATCGCCGGTGATCATCTTAACGTTAACTCCGAGATGGAGCGCGCGCCTTATGGTCTCGGCACTGTCATGCCTTGGTGGGTCAAAAAGTGGCAACAGACCCACGAACTGCCATGGTCCTCCGGGACTCTCCTTTGTCTTCTCAGGCACCTCTTGTTTGCACACAGCAAGCGAGCGAAGACCGCGATCGGCGAATTTACCGATGATCCCCAAAGCCTTCTTCTTCACGTCTTCCCGGAGGTTGCAGAGCTCGATAATCTGTTCCGGTGCACCTTTGCTCACTCTGCACCACTTACCTTCACTGTCAATGTATGTTATGGCTGTGCGCTTGTCCACTGGGTTAAAGGGCAGAAAATGCACCTCTGTGATGCCATCTCTTGCCTCTTTTGGATCACCCAACATTCCAACAATGCAAGTATCAATAGCATCCTGGTTTTCAATTCTGGAGGCTCTAGCTCCAAGCAAAATCACTGTATCCTTGTCGGCATCACGTGAGAAAACCTCAATCAAAGACTTGTCCACTGTAAGCTTGTTGAGTGTGAGAGTGCCGGTCTTGTCACTGCACAGAACATCCATCCCAGCCATCTCCTCAATGGCCGTCATCCTCTTGGTGATGGCACCTTGCTCGGAGAGCCTGTGGGAACCGATCGCCATTGTTACTGACAACACTGTAGGCATGGCAATGGGAATCCCTCCGATGAGAAGGACCAAGAGGTTGTTGATTCCACTCCTGTACTTGCGGTGCTGGATTGGATACATCACCACAATTTCAATGATCATCCCCACAGCAATGGAGCAGATGCAGAAATTTCCAATCGCCGTCAACACCTTCTGGAAATGCCCGACTTGGTTGGTGCTGTCGACCAGGTGTGCAGCCTTACCGAAGAAGGTATGAACCCCGGTGGCGATCACAACTGCTTCAATCTCTCCCTGCTTCACCGTCGACCCGGAGAAGACTTCATCGCCGGGGCTCCTGGTAACAGGCAATGACTCACCGGTGAGTGCAGATTGATCAATCTTGAGGGAATCACCTTCCAAGAGACGAGCATCGGCGGGGATGATGTCTCCCAGTTTGACGCTGATTATATCTCCCGGTACCAGAATGCAAGCCTCCACTTCAGACCATTTCCCGTCTCTCAGAACCTTGGCTTTGGGAGCAAGGCCTGCCATGAGTGCGGCGGCGGCGTTGCCGGCATTGTTTTCTTCGATGAAACTGATGGTGGAGTTGATAACCAGCAACACCACGATTCCGACAAAGTCTTCCCAATCCGGGGGCTCACCCCCTCCGTTTGCCAATCCAATGGCCATGATGGCTGCGGCTTCCATCACCCATGAGAGAGGGTTCCACATAAACCCCAAGAACTTAAGGATTTTGCTTTCCTCCTTTTCTTCCAACTTGTTTGGTCCAAAAACTTGCAACCTCTTTTCGCCTTCCTCAATGGTGAGGCCTTCCTTCGTACAATTCAGTTCGCGGAAGACTTCATCGACAGGAATCCGTTCCAGATCCACTGTCTCTTTTTTGATATCTTCGAGACCTCCCATGTTGTTGTTGTTGTTAAGCTAAAGAGAGAAAGAAGATGGTTGCTTGAGAAAGATAGTGTCACAGATGGCTATATATACACAAGCAAATGCTAACTATTTTGGTGAGATGGCAGTTTGTGAGTGAGAGTTTCTCTCTACAGTTATTCTAAAATCACTCCTTCCCACTCGTTCACTAACTAACTTGCTCTCTTTACTCTATATTGCTCGATCAAACTAGTTTCAGTTGATTTAACAAGAAAATTGGATCAAGAAGTAAGTTTTTATTAATATGTAAAAATATTACTGAAAGTCATTCTTGACAAAAATATATATATTTAACAAAATGTTACTGAATTATGTTAATGACATTTTTTCTAGTTTTACCAAATGTCATGTATCTGGTATATATGAGAGGAGGAGAAACTTTGATAAAATATAAATATTTGGTATCGCACTTCTAAAGTTTTGGAATACCTTAAAACATTTTTTTTTAAATATTTGATAAATACAAATAGTGGATGATTGACAACTTCAAAAGAAAACGATGTTCCACTATCGTTAAAGTCAACTCTTCGTCGTAAAAAAGCCAACTCATTTCATGAGTATTATATATCATCCCCGCACTGAATCATTGTGGATCGTAAACTGCACTTGAAATCACAAACTTTCGTTAATCATTCACTTCCTTTCCTTACCATGGCAGCAGAACTCGTTGGTGGTGCTCTTCTTTCGGCTTTTCTTCGGGTTGCATTCGACAGGCTAGCTTCTCCTCAATTTGTAGACTTCTTTCGTGGAAGAAAACTTGATGAGAAGCTGCTCGACAATTTGAAAATCATGTTGCACTCCATCAATGCTCTCGCTGATGATGCAGAGCATAAACAGTTCACACATCCACACGTGAAAGCGTGGCTTTTTTCTGTCAAAGAGGCTGTCTTTGATGCAGAGGATCTCTTGGAGGAAATAGATTATGAACTCACCAGATGCCAAGTGGAAGCTGAATCCCAACCTCAAACCTTTTCTTACAAGGTATCAAATTTCTTCAACTCTACTTTCAGTTCGTTTAACAAGAAAATTGAATCAGGGATGAAAGAAGTCCTAGAAAAACTAGAATATCTTGCAAAGCAAAAGGGTCCTCTTGGTTTGAAAGAAAGTACTTATCCTGGTGATGGATCAGCTAGTAAAGTGTCACACAAATTGCCGTCAACTTCTTTGGTGGTTGAAAGTGTTATTTATGGCAGAGATGCAGACAAAGAAATTATCTTTAATTGGCTCACATCTGAAAGTGGGAACCATCCATCAATACTTTCCATTGTGGGCATGGGTGGGTTGGGTAAGACCACAATCGCCCAACATGTATACAATGACCCACAGATGGAGGCTAAATTTGATATCAGAGCTTGGGTTTGTGTTTCCGATCATTTTGATGTTTTTACAGTGACAAAAACAATTCTTGAGGCAATCACTAAATCTAAAGATGATAGCAGAGACCTAGAAATGGTTCATGGCAGATTGAAAGAAAAAATATCAGGAAAGAAACTTCTTCTTGTTTTGGATGATGTTTGGAACGAAAGACGAGAAGAATGGGAAGTTGTGCGAACTCCTCTTAGCTATGGGGCTCTAGGAAGTAGAATTCTTGTCACAACCCGTAGCGAGAAAGTTGCTTCCAACATGAGGTCTAAAGTGCATCACCTAAAGCAATTAGAGGAGGATGAATGTTGGAAAGTTTTTGAAAAACAAGCACTAAAAGATAATGATCTTGAATTGAATGATGAGAAAAAGGAGATTGGTAGAAGGATAGTTGAGAATTGCAAAGGATTACCTCTTGCTTTGAAAACAATTGGAAGTCTTCTTCGCACAAAGTCAGATTGGAAAAGCATATTGGAAAGCGACATATGGGACTTACCAAAAGAAGTTGAAATTATCCCTGCTCTACTATTGAGTTATCATCACCTTCCTTCTCATCTAAAAAGATGCTTTGCTTATTGTTCATTATTTCCGAAAGATTATGAGTTTCATAAGAAGGAATTAGTTTTGTTGTGGATGGCTGAAGATTTTCTCCACCACTCTCCACAGATAAAAAGTGTAGAAGAAATTGGTGAGCAATATTTTGATGATCTATTAACGAGGTCTTTCTTTCTTCAATCTAGCTTTAAAATGCGATTCGTCATGCATGACCTTCTGAATGATTTAGCAAAATATGTTTGTGGAGACTTATGTTTCAGGTTGAAATTTGACAAAGGAAACTTTATACCCAAAACAACCCGTCATTTTTCATTTGCATCTGATGATGTGCTATATTTTGATGATTTAGGGAATTTAACTGATGCTAAAAGACTACGTTCATTTCTTTCGATTACAAATAAAACATACAATGTCGGTGTCCCTTGTCAATTCAAGACTTTGATAGATGAATTGTTTTCGAAGTTCAAGTTTTTACACGTCTTATCTTTGTATGGATATTCTGGGCTTACAAAGGTCCCTGATTCTGTTGGTGACCTTAAACAACTCCGTTCGTTAGACCTTTCATACACTTGGATACAGAAACTACCTGACTCAATATGTTTTCTCTATAACTTATTGATACTGAAGTTGAACTATTGTTCAGTTCTTGAGGAATTGCCCTCAAGTTTGCATAAACTCACCAAATTGCGTTGCCTGGAATTTGAAGATACAAGAGTGACAAAGATGCCAATGCATTTTGGAGAATTAAAGAATCTTCATGTATTGAATACATTTTGTGTCGATAGAAATAGTGCTTCCAGTACTAAGCAACTAGGAGGACTCGGTCTTCATGAAAAACTATCAATTAATGAGGTGCAAAATATTGTGAATCCTTCGGATGCATTAGAAGCAAATTTGAAAAATAAAGACCTTGTGGAGCTGGAGTTAAAATGGAATTCGAATCACATCCCTGATGATGCAAGGAAAGAAAAGAAAGTGCTTGAAAATCTACAACCTCCCAAAAACTTGAAGCATTTGTCAATCATTAGCTATTGTGGTACACAATTTCCAAGTTGGGTATTTGATAATTCGTTATCAAATTTGGTGTTCTTACTGTTGGAGGACTGTAAATATTGTCTATGTCTGCCTCCATTTGGACTACTGTCATCTCTGAAGACCCTTGTGATCAGAGGGTTTGACGGAATAGTGAGCATTGGTGATGAATTTTGTGGGAGCAACTCTTCTTCGTTCTCTTCCTTGGAAATATTGGTATTTTACAACATGGAGGAATGGGAAGAATGGGAATGTAAAACTACTTCTTTTCCACGACTTCAACATCTTTCTATCGATAAATGTCGCAAGTTGAAAGGTCTGCCAGAGAATTTTTTGCATTTAAAGAAACTAAATATTCATTATTGTGATAAGCTCGTGATCAGCTTAAACAGCATGGTCACATCTTCACTTCAACTCTTGAGTATTGATTCATGCCCACTTGTGAATATTCCTCTTACCCATTGTGATTTCCTTGAAGAAGTGACAATTGATAATGGTTGCGACTCTCTTACAACCTTTCAACTAAAATTCTTTCCGAAGCTCCGTTTACTTCATCTGAAAGAGTGCCAAAACCTACGAAGAATTTCACAGGAGCACGCTCATGATCATCTCAAGGAAATATCAATCTATGATTGTCCTCTATTTGAATCATTTCCCGATGAAGGATTATCTGCACCGTGGCTACTAAAAATTGCAATTCGCGAAGCAAAGAATTTGAAATTGTTGCCAAAACGCATGCAGATCCTGCTTCCATCTCTTGTTGAACTGCGGATAATTGATTGTCCACTGCTGGAGATGTTTCCAGACGGCGGAGGTTTGCCGTCAAATGTAAAACATGTGTATCTTTTCCGATGCTCAAAACTTATTGCCTCCATGAGAGGGACTTGGGATGCAAACACATGTCTTGAAAGGTTTTGGGTTAACATGGTCGACGTGGAGTGTTTTCCCGATGAAGGTTTGGTGCCACACTCTGTTACTTGTCTAAGAATCAGTGAATGCCCGAATCTCAGAAAGTTGAACTACAAAGGTCTCTACCACCTCTCTTCTCTCACACTTTTTGATTGCCCCAACCTACAATGCTTACCAGAGGAAGGTCTACCCAAATCCATCACTTCTCTTACAATCTTGGACTGTTCATTGCTCCAACCGCGTTGCCAGAATCCAAAAGCCGAAGACTGGGAAAAGATTGCTCACATTGAAAACCTAAAAGTTGGCCAATAAGACGAAGCAGAAGTTCAAAACATGTGTCGAATTCCCATTTATCTCTCTCTTCTAGAGGTACTAATTCTACCTTTTCAAAATTTGAAAGAACATATTTTTTTTTTACTTTTGACATTTTCTTCCTGTAACTTAAATTTTGACCTTTTTCTTATAACCTGAAGATAATATATTTTAAGTGATTTTAAAATATAAAAAAATAAAAAGTTATTTAAAAAATGTCATATCAAATTATAAAAGAAATTTGTAAAAATTTAATTATTAAAAAGTTATTTTCCTTACAATTTTAGTTGCAAATGTTTCACTCTATGATTGACTTTTACTAAAAATAGGATAGGAACACTGAGTTTTAAAGGAGTGATAAGATAAGTTTTAAATGGAGTATTTTAACAATAATACAATTCTTTTCCAAACATCATAGATCCATTTATTACAAATATGTAAAAATAATCACTTTAGTATTATTGTATATACTAAATTTTATATTGAATCACTTAACGATAACAATAATTTGAAATTTATTATACCTAATATCTCTCATTATGTGATTTAGTATTTATTATTTAGAAATTCAATTGATTTATAGGGTAATTTCACTATTAATAAAACCTCCTACACATTGAATTTGAATTGAATTGATTTCTTCTCAAATTTTTCATTTTCTCAAAAAAAAATTATTTCAAAGTTTGTTAAAATATTTTCCATAAGTGTTCAATTTACTTGTTATTATATCTACGTCTCTCAATTTTTGATTAGATTTTGATAAATTATTTTTTATTATAAAACCTTTTTTTAAATAGATATATTGCTGAAAAATAAAAGAATAAAATGATTGTTTTAAAATGATAAAAGGATCCAATTGAAGTATGATAATAAGAATCCAATTGTTGAATTAAAAGAATCATTTCTTAATATTCAAATAATTACATGTAGGTGAGAAGTTTCATATTAACCCTTTAGAACATATATAAATATTCAGTATATTATTTTGACTCATCCAAAACTTATAGTTAAAATCCACCACTCTTTAAAAACATGTGATTTTGAATGTTTCAAGATTGATATGAAATATAAGAGAAGTGTTGGTTATTTCACAAAGGTACCAAAGTCAATTGTAATATAATAATTCTACTAGCAAACGAGTTGGATATTGTAATTCGTCTTGTCTTAGGTAAGTTCCTACCACTTTAATTTTAAACATAAAAAAATAAAAAATAAAAGTTGGTGGACCATGATGAGCTAGCCTGCCAAACTAGTGGACTAGACAAGCCTTACTACAATGGGTTGGCGGCTTAGAAGTTCTAACCTTTCCATTTTTTCTTGACGGATCAATGCATTTGGTCTCTTTTAACATTCCTACCTCTTTTACTAAAAAGATATTATTAAAAGATTTTAGTAATTTCTTAAAATGTTTTTATTAATATGAAAAATGTTACTAAAAGTTATACTTCGCAATTAGCGGATATAGTGAGTATGCATCATCCTCTTGAAGTCCTGAGAATTCATTCATGCCCAAATATGAATATTCCCATGATCAAATTACAACTTCCTTGAAAAAAATGATGATCGATGATGGATGATGGTTGTGACTCTCTTACAATTATTTATATGTTTTACACAATGATTTCTTATTTCAACCAGAAAACAGCATTCAAGTTGTTTGCGAGCATTGAATATAACTTCCACTTTTTATTCCTTTGATTTCATCTGTATACTAAAAAAATGTTACGGTTCATAGGCTGGACTAAGGAGTGAGTATGGGTCGAATCCAGCAAGTGGAAAACTGTAAATTAGTTCTGGGCCGATCCAGCCCTAGACGCTTCAATCAGGCCCCATACATCTAAAAAGGCCGCCATACTATAACGATAACTTTTGGGTTTTTCTTCCTGCACCCCCTATTTTTATTCTTACACCCCCAACTATTTTATAATTCTCCTGCTACCCTTTTGATTTATAATTACCAGCTTTCAAAAATTGGAGTTATGAACTTTCAAAAACCAGTGTTACCAGCTTTCAGGATCAGGTGTTATCGATTTTCAGAAATTGAAAATTTCATTCTTGGGGTGTCGATTACGAAAATATTTAGTTTATAATTTATTTTTATTTTTTTAAGGGCATAATGATCTTCTCAATCAAACTTAGAGGTATAGAAAGAAAAATTGGGGCTGCAGGAAGAAAATTCCTAACTTTTCCACTCCCAGTTTGGGACGGTTGTAACAAAAACTACCGATTCTGAAACTTATTTTAATAAAATTTATTATTTATTTAAATTTCTACTATTAGATTGTTATCAAAGCATACGTAAATATTTAGTTTTATACTCCAAATACAATTGTAGTTAAATGATAGAAAAGAATTAGAAAATAATAGCATAAACAATGCAATAAAAAAATGAATGTGTACTTGTGTTAAGGGTTGTACTATTTGTCGGAGATAAAATGTGAACTAAAAATATAAAGTAAATTTATAATTTATAAATAGATATAAATCTTAATTTTCAAACTGATTCTAGAAGATGTTCATTTTTTAAAATAATATCAAAATTATCCATAACTTATTTTAACAAAAATTATTGTATATTTAAAGTTATCATAGGTTATTAAATCACACATAAATAATACTCAAAATGTATAAGCTTGAGACTCAAGTACTCCCCCATGTCAGTGATGATGTTTCTTAGTGTTACAATTTTACAGAAAAGAGAATAGCAAGAGTGGGTTAGTATGGAGAGAAGATAAAGGCTGCATGGAAAGGTGTGTCATTATTAATTCCTGTGTATGTGCTGTCTCATGCAGCCATCATCCATTGAAGGTAAGAAAAACATTATGGTGGCCAATTAATATAAGCAATCATTTAATATATAATGTATACCTATCCACACAACCCACTAATTTCATATGCTTGACCTAATTTTTTTTTTGGCTGCTCATTAGAAACTTATTATTATCTAACTTTTCTAAATAGGATTGTTAAGAAAATGTGATGTTGTTTAAGCAAATTTATTTTTGGGAATAAGTACGAGTCAAAAGTCATATATATATATATATATATATATATATATATATATATATATATATATATATATATATATATATATATATATATATATATTATTTTTTTTAATTATTTTTTTATATATATAATCTTTCAATAACTATTATTCATATTGAAAAATATAGAGTTAAACATATTTTTAGTCCCTTAACTTTCAGTGAATTTTGAAATTAGTTCATTTTGAAATATTGAATCAATTTAGTCATTCATCTTTCGAAATACGTAAATTTAGTCATTTTAATCAAATTTTGTTAAGTTTATTTGACATTTCAAACGTATTTCATAATAGTATTTGACTTAACATTAAAGTAAAAATGTGTCAAATCATATAAATAACTCAATTCAATCCTGAAATGTGTACGAAACGTTAAATAAACCTAACAAAATTTAATTAAAAGGACTAAATTCACTTATTTCAAAAAACAATTGACTAAATTGGTTCAAAGTTTCAAAATAGACTAATTTCAAAATTTACTAAAAATTAAGTTAAGGGACAAAAAACATATTTAACCCAAAAATATATAACTAATATTTATAAACTTTAAAATCAATAGACTAAACTACTTAAATGAATACAATAACATAACAATATTACTATTATTACTTATATTGAGCTTTCACTATGATATTATTGAGAAATTGTAGATTTATTTGTTTATCTAAAAGTTTTGTCAATTACAATAATTAGAAATATATTTATAATATTTTTTAACGGATCCAACTAAAAAGTAGAAGAAGTTCAAATAGATTTTCATGTGAGGTCATACTTCTAGAAAGGTGATGTTTTAATCAAGTAAACCGGCTTGACTTGGGGCATTAGTTTTAAGATTAAGGTTATAAGGTTATATAATTAGCACTAATGCTATGAAACTAAAAGAGAAAGATTGAGTTTTAAGATTTAGGAGTTCAATTTGCAAGGTGATAATCATTGTTCATTGTTTTGTGATCTAATTAGTGAGTGAGGGAATGGCTGCATGCACGTGGGATTCTCCATCATAGACTATAGATATGTATCTTATTATTATTATTATTCAATATATTACTTTTTCTTAGGGTAAATTAGTGTATGATTAAGTGCTTTCTAGAAGAAAATCTTTAGACCCCATCAAAGATTTTTCTTTTTGAAAAAAAAAAGTAACTTTATAGTTGCCAAATTAATAACAAGAACACATCAATGTGAATTACTATTTTACTAAACATTCAATCATGATAGGGATGTGAAGATTTTTTTCAATGGGAAAACAAAAATTAAAACAAAGAAGAATGCCAAAAATGAGGTTTAACCCAAAATTTGTTGTGTAAAGTTTATTGAGTTTTTAGAGGAAAAAATAGTTTTTTTAAGTAAAAAATAATTTATACGTATTAGTTTGTAAGTTTTCACAAATAACTTTTTCAAATTTTTGTTTTTTATTGTATAGAAAATTTCGTTGACTTATGTTCAAAATCCAACGTTAGTGTAAATTAAAAATTATAATAATAAATTGTTTGCAAATTTTGTCAAACTCTTATCTCACTTCAAATGATGAAAATGGTAGTGTTGTCCAATTATTTAAAGTGAAGGTGATTTGAAATTGTCATACTAGGTAATTAAAAAAAGTATACATTAATAAAATCTCAATCTAGTTTATACTTAGTTTGATGAGAGACTTTTTCTTAATGATGTAGAAATTTATATATATCTTAAACATTCTAATGTGAAAGCTAAATTCTAGGTCTGTAATTTTATTTTTATTTCTTAAAACTTGTAGGTTAGGTGGGTACTTATTTACAATATTATGGTATTATGTCAAATCATAAAGTTAATTAAGAAATCATCTCTTAAGAAATCTTATAATGTCCTTATCATGCATCTACCTCTAGGCTTTTTTTTTTTGTGCATGGAAAATGTAATATTTAATCTATTTAATTCTTTCTAACTTTCAAGAACACCAGTCCTGTGCTTAATAATTAATTGTAACAGTATTTCAAAGATTTGTAGAAGGAAATCAATCTTTACCAAAACCTGAAAATGTCCCCTATTTTTATTTCACATTCTATAATATATTTTGTGTGTTTCTAACGTTATTTTTAGTTGGAATAGAACTATAAAGTCAGAAGAAAAATCAGGGATTCAATTTTATAAATAAATAAAAAAACTAAAAAAAAGAGAATATTGTGATAAGTTATGCTGAACATTTATTTGAAGAAATCTCTTGTTCTGAATTAAACCGAGAAAAAAAAAAGGCAGTTTTCCTATTAGAACGAAATTAAATTATTAGAGCAAAGATTAATTTTTTATTAAAAATGTATAAATTGAGCTTTTATGAATTAATTATTTGAATTTGATTTATTTAAATTCTCAATTAATTGTTTTTACTTAATCAAGATTTTATATATATATATATATATATATATATATATATATAAAATATTGCTTAGTTTTGTATATTCAAATGTTTGAGTACGAAATTCATAAATTGAAAAAAAAAAAACTATAAACAACCTAAATAAGACAATCGATTTTTTTTAAATGAATTCCTATTTTGATAAATTATTTTTTTAGTTTCCAACTAAGATTTTTTCCTCAATTACTGAAATAAACAAATTAAGTTTGAACTTGATATTTTAAGTTTTAACTGTGTGTATATACACACAGACATTCAAAATATATGAAAACATCTCCTTCAAGTTTATTGGGCAAGTGATAGCTAGTTGCTGCATTATTCAATTATTCGGTTTCTTCCTAATTAGGGTTTTGATTTGTGAGCTTAATCCATATTATATGATGATAAAAATGCCAACATGTTGTGCTTAATAATAAAATAATATATTATTCTTTCCCATTCATCAAGATGATGAGACTATACTTCTTTTTCTTAATGTAAAAACTATTCTTAAAGATATACATAGATCGTTGGACTACAGATATATATAAAATTTCTTCTAGACAAAGTCCATGCCTATGGGCACATTCATTAATTCTAGAATAAATCAATGAAGACTTAAAATCAAACACTTTCAAACTCCATTAAGCTTTTGGAAAAATGGTGGAAAGTGGTAACTTCCTCCCTTGTTAGTCATCATTGCATGCACCCAATTGTTTAGACTAACTTTTCCACTTACCCAATATTCTTGGGTCACGCAGATTTTTCTTATTTTTTTATTATTAGGGTTTAAGTAATCTCTGAGTAAAATATTAGTTGTTTCGGATATAGGGATTTAGTACCTATCTAAAAATATTTAGTCTTTACTTTTTTTTCGTTGCAGTTTCTACCGTTTGTCTTCCTTTCTCTAGCTCTCGTTCGATTTCCTTTTGTTTTTTTTTTCGTTCGGTTATTCAGATGATTGGGGTATCTGTCAATAAGGCTCGATGCTTAAGTCAATTCAAGTTCGTTCGGATGAATGCAAATATTGTTGTAATAGATGCAAAGTAAAAGTTGTTACCAACTTACCTTGAGCCTCTATTTATAATATTTGATATGGCCTGTGATTAGGATTTTCTTAATTACGATCAAATTGCTTTTTAAACTTAATTACTGACTTGTATTATCTTAATTTGAAGATTTTGGTTTTATCGTGCCTGCTCGACCGACGAACCGTTCATGCTATCGAAACCACCATATTTAACAAAGTTCCATCGCTCGGTTCATGGACTCCCTAAAATCATTTCGGAGAAATTGTCACATTATCAACCCATGAGATTATCCGTCTGTAATGGATGGTCTTCGACCGCTTATCCTTGGTTCGACCGACCGAGGGTCTAGCTAGAGGTGTTGATAGATCATACGGTATATTAGTTAATAATTAATTGCAAAATGGAAGAAAGAGATGGCATTTTACACGAAAAAACATCATCAAACTAACCTAATTGTGTTCGTGAATCATGGAATGTGAAACACATGAACAGCTAATTAACTCCTACTTAAAGCATGTCGATCGTTTTCATATTAGAAATCATTTCATTTTAAGCAATTCAATTAATTTTATTAATACAAGTTTTTATTAATAAGTTTCTTAACTGAAAACAAATTAATATATATCTTTCTTTCTTCAACATTTCATATTCCCCTCTTATACTCAATATAAATGTTAAGAACTTACGTGGAATACTCGATTGCATTAACAACTCTTTGATTCTAACGATATTCTATAATCACATGTAACACATAAAAATAATATTTTATTGATAAGAAAATGATGTAATATCCACTCAAATACATTAATAAGAGTTTCTCTTTCATTATTTTATATAAAAAAAATGTAGATCTCTATAATATTTTAATAAAAAATGGATAAGTTTTAATTATATTAATTAATCACGTTTCTTTCTTCTAAAGAACGTGAAAGAATATAAATATTTCTTTGAAAAGTTAGACGCAATACATTTTAAAATGAAATATTTAGATATTTACATCACAGATCACTTTTCTTGTTTGGTAGAAAAAACAAAAGTCACTTTTTTTTTCTTTAGAATTAAAAAAAAAAAAGATAAACGCACTTTCATTATATCAGTCAAATTGTGTGCGCACAACTGAAGCAACTTTTCTAGAACTGAAATGGCTGCTACCTTTTTAGGTTATATGTATCAAAACCAGCTGAGAATAATTAATTTAAAATCGATTGAATTAGAAGCGTTGGGTGTAAAATTATATGCTCAAAATTTGATAAATATAAAACTGTGTATAACTTTCTATGAACAAATATTATATTAATTAATTAATTGCAGCTTTAATCTTTTTATTAATTTTTAATTATTAAAAAAATGAAAGAATTAACGTGTTCTATTATAGTAAGATCAAATCAAAGAATAAAAAAAATGTAGGTATAAAGCTAGGTAAATTAACACGTACTTTTTTTATTAGTTATAAGTTAGTTAAATAAGTTTCATTGTCTCCTGTGATTATCCTCATGCGTTTTAAATTATTATTGACTTTTTATAATTGATATATTATCAAATAATTTTTAATTACTCACTCTCACAATTGTATTAATTATTCTCCTACACATATATCTAAATACCCTTTACAATTATAATATCATCACATAATATATAAATATTTACATATTTAGGTAAAACTCAACCTCAAGTTTGTGGACAAGGATTCTCAATGCCAACTTGATAATAGGTTAATCAAACATTGTCTTTTATGATATAAAAGCAATAATATTTGGTTCACTAATTAAAACTGAGTATGTTTGGCTAACAATTTATGAGTGTGGAGTATGTCAATACACATAATTAACAAACATAATTTATCAAATATATTAACAAAATAGGAACATTAACTTTTTTGCCATTTTCATGTGTCATACGTAAGCCAACACAAAAATTATAGGTAATTATCACAGTTATATGTCTTTCTAGAGAGAAACAGTTAGCACACAATCCACATAGGTATGAAAAACATTACAAGACAAAACAAGGTTTGTTGCTATGTGAAACAAACATACATGCGTGCATATATTACTTTCTCCTTACGTTACTAACTATCTTTAACTTCAAACTTTAACCAATGAAATAGAAAAATAGTAGCAGCATTTATTATATTAATAATCATCACTTTGGTTTTGGCATATTTAATAATTAATGAATTACGTCTCTTTAAAATGCGCTAATTATAAAATTATTATTACTATTTTACTTATATTAATTTTTGTTGGTAGGAATATTTACATTATAATGAAATAGCAAATTAAAATAAGACAACTTTTTGTATTCTGGACGAGAGGCTTTCTTCCTTTCCAAAAATTTAAATAGATACAAACTTAGAAGACAGTTGTTTGACGACAAAATAAAGAAAAATAAATAAAAATAAAAAAGGGTTTTGTTTTGTCATTATGTATAGAAACATCATGCATGAAGTGAAAATGTAAACATGTTCCATATGGTTGTTGGTCAACAGAGGTGTGAACCAACCAGCCCAAATAAAGTAACATCTAAATAATTAAAATTCATTACAATTTTTTTTTAATTTTAGGAATATGTTTAGGGCGATGAAAATAATGAAACAATCTTTATTAAAAAGTTCATTTATTAGTCAGTTCTATTTTTTAATTTTTTTTTTCGAAAATGAGAATCCAAATATAATGTTTAGAGAAAAAACAAACCCCAAATTGTTGGTGGCTGTTTGTATCTGCATCTTCTTGAGTGTGTATAAATAGCACCAAACTCAGTCTCATGCTTCTTGGAAGAGAACAAAATAATCTAATTGATTAAAGGAAAAAAAAAAACGAGAGAGAGAGAGAGAAAGAAGAACATGCAGAAAGAAGAAGAACACGAGAGTGTGGAGGAGTGGTTGGTGTGTCCAAGCTTCAGCGCGTATTCCTCCAACACGCTCGACGATATCGCGGATCAGGTCACGCGAAATGACGATCGCTTCGACCAAAACGACGCCGACTTCGAGTTCGTCGCGTTTCGGAAGGTCGCCGACGGTGTCTTCCTCGAAGCGGTGGCGGAGGCCGAAATTCCGACGTTTCCGATCTTCCACCGGGATCTTGCCGCCGCCGATGCGGATAGCGGCAGCAGAGGTCGAGATTCCGGCGAGGCGGCGATTCAGAGTACGCTAGGGAAGCTTCTGCTGGAAGAATCGACGTCGTGCTCGTCGTCGGAGGTGGACGACGAACTGGAGAATATTCCGCCGGAGACGTACTGCGTGTGGACGCCGAAACCTTCTCCGGTGTCGACGCCGTGTCGGAAGAGCAAATCCACGGGATCGTCGTCGTCGAAGCGGTGGAAGCTTCTGGATTTGTTGCGGCGGAGCAACAGCGAGGGGAAGGAGTCGGCGGTGTTCCTGACGCCGTCGGTGAATTCGGCGAAGAAGAAGGGAGTGAAACCGGAGAACGGAAAGAAAATTGTTGCGAGTGGCAGAGACGGTAAGATGTTTCCGACGATTGCGGCGATTGGCGGCGGTGGAAAGAGGTTTCCGGCAATTGCAGCGGTGTCGGCGCACGAAGCGCTTTATGTGAGGAACAGAGAGATGCGGAGAGAGGATAAGAGAAGGTCGTATTTGCCCTATCGACAGGATTTGGTTGGGTTCTGTGTCAATCTCAACACCATGGGCAAGGCCTTCCCTCTCCTTTCTTAGATTTTTTTTTTTTTCCCAATTCTATACAAAAAAAAAAAATTAAGCTAAATTAAATGGAGTGAAATATCTTAGGGTGAAATTATGATAGTTAAAATATAGTGTAACAGTGTAAAAGTTGATAAGATGAAAATTATGAGGTATCAGACGTCACTTATCACAGAGATTGTGATATGAGGAAAAAGTTTGAGATGTGTTAGTTGTCTGTGAGACGATGTTATGGCAGAAGATCTTAGGTTTGATTTAGGGTAATATTGTAGAATTTGTGGTAGTAAAATATTCATCATGATTAAAGAATATTTTTCCATCAAAATTTGAAATCTAAAGATGGGTTATAGTTTTTCGAACATAACTAACATTAAGAGAAAAAGTGAATTACTAACATAACTGAGTGGGAGTTGTAGTTTGACTACATTTGATCTCAACGAAGAAAAGTTCAGTTACTTCATGATTTTACATTGGGGAAAGAAAGAAAGAAGAAAAAGATGTTCAATGGATTCTTCATAGCTTTCAAGAAGTGCTTCATCTTTAAGCTCTTAGCTTTGTCATTGTTTTCACTTTATCTCCCATTGACTCCCTTTTAGATTTCAAAAGGAAACATATTTATATGTTGTTGTTTTACGAAAAAAATGTTCGTAATTGCATAATTGCACAAGTTTTGATTTCTTTTCATTGGTTTGATCGCTCCTTATAATCAAAGTGAATAATGATTTTCAACTACGCTTTTTTTCCTTATAATAAATTTTTAAAAATTAAGCTAAAAGTCTAAGTAAGAATGAAAGTCTCATTAAAATTCAACCCAATTATGTTAATTAAAGAAGTAAATTAGACAAGAAATAGGTCTTTTATCCTAATTACATTTGTCCAATCATGTGAGCTTGTGCCTTTGCTTTAAAAAGAACAAATCTAGTATTATGTTAATTTTAAAGGATTGTTTGTGCATGGTTATAACATATAACTATAATTAATATTCATTAGAGAGCATAAAACTAAAAGTTTTGAAGTTTGTTTCATTCGAGAAAGAGAAGGTTTAAAGTTCAGGTGTTGTGCATATAAGAAACAAAGATGGATCAACTTGATGTAAGGTTGTTCCAATAATTATAGGAAGATTAGGATGTATAATGGAGACTAAATATGTTGTTAACTCAACACAAGGGATTTTATGTTTATGGGATAAAATGTCTTTGAATTAAAAGTTATTTCTCAAGTCAAGGGTATATAAGTTTAGTAGGATCGTAAAAGAACAAGATAAAAATAGCAATTATTAATGTCTTATCATTCTTAGAGTATGAACAAAAATAAATATTTTTATAGGAGGAGTTAAAAAGTATGAAAAGTAATAATAATATTCAAATCACTAACACAAAAAATGTTTTTTATGTCTATTCTAGATTAGACGTAGATTCATAAGATGTAAATTTTATGTCGATTATTGACCAACATACATAAATTAGTAACATATTAAAAAGAAACCAACATCCACATGCCGCACAATAGTTGCAACTCACAAACTGCTGAAGGCCTCGCTGAAAAGACTACACAGCCACGATGCACCTTGCCAGTAGTTGTAGATTGAAGAATGCACGCATCAAAAAACACATTTCCACCATGTCAACACTTCCATAAACTCGAATACCCTTCCCCAACACAACTCCATCCAAATCCAGTGTGGTAACAGGCCAAAGCCACCAAAATAACAAATCTCCACCATGGCAGCACCTTCATTAACGTGAATACCCTTCCCCAACACTGTTCCACCCAAATCCAGTGCAACAGCACGCCGAAGCCACCATTGCACCTTCAACGCGTTAGCTACCACATTACGAACACCACCTAACGTCTATTGGAGTACCTCCATTAAAGTGAAGAAGGAGGGAAGGAGGTGTTTTGCCAACATTGCTATTGTGTTCTGTTTGTGGGAGTGTCGTTGTTGTGTTGTGCGGGAGGGATTCGTGAGAATGAAAATTTAAGAAAGGGATTATTAAAAAAAATATGTTTGTTGGTCATCATCAAACATAAATGAAGTCTTTTACATTTGATGCCTACACATTATATGTAAATTTACATTTCTTCTTGAGAATTAGACGTAAATTTACATTTGATATGTATGCATTAGATGTAAAAGTCCCAATTTTATGTCTGATCATGCCCATTGGACTTAAGTAATGTCAGTTTATTTACAAAAATACCACAACGTATTTTTTAAATTTGTTACTTGATGGTCAAACATAAATACAACGACGAAGAAGGCTATCTTTTGTGGTAGTGAGTATGATAATGACGTCTTATAAGAAATTTTAATAGTATTAGGTTTGGGAGTGAAATAAGTGAGAAAAATAGTAGAAATTGAGGACAAAGGGAAGAAGAAAAATTAATAAATTCTTTATAGATATGAAATTAAACATATATTTATGATTGGAGAAAACTTACTTGATATCAACTAAATAATAGGATAAAAGGTAGATTAAAGAGATTCCTGGTCACAAATAGTGGTTGAAGCAATGAAAGGGAAGTGTGATGTACATGTTAAACATAAACATATAAGATGATTTTCTTTCAATGAAGTCCTTACTTGGGAACCAGGCTATTCTAGGACCATGGATGGTTAGTTTGAAGATAAGAATTGTAAACTAATTGTAAAGCATATATGAAAAACCCACATGTTGAGAGTATGGAAGGTCATGTGCTATTACTAAAAAGTATCAAGATAAATTTGAGGGAATGGAATAAAAACCACATTGGAAATCTTAGTAACAACTACAAGCAAATTGTGAACTAGAGGAGTTAAACAAAAAAGAAAGATGAAATCATTTTCTTAGAAGAAGTGATTTTGAGGATGAACCTTATTCTCTTTGCACCTTGACTAGAAAGTTTGTTCTAATACTTCTAATAATCTTATATCGTTTACAATTTAAAATTAGAAGTTAAATGAAAGAGAAATAGAAATATAATTAGAAAAACTCAAATCACACATAGATAAATAACAATATAGATTCAAAGATAATATATATATATATATATATATATATATATATATTATATCTTTTATTTATAAAAGAGAAACATTATGACATCATAATTGTATAAGTTTTATGTTTATAAAAAGTGTATTGATTTCTGTTTTGATTTGGTTCGTGCGTTGTATAAATATTTGATTTTTTATTTATTTTTTACTTATATTAAAAACACATAAAAATGATATTGGTAATATTTATCTTTATCAATATCTAGCCTAAATAAAGACAAATTCTAAGGCAAAGAAGTGTAACACAAGGTTATACAATAACACCAGATATTGAAAAATCAAGAAAAAGTATTATGAATTATATAATGTATTAAACGCATTATAATATATCAATAACTTATGTTTCATGGATATACTATTTATTTCACTCCAACACATTATAATCCGTCTTAAAAAAAAAGTTTTAGTTTTAATTGATCATTCTTTCATTAATCAAACATATATAATCCAACAATAAAAAGAAAAGTAGTTGGTTCAATTAATAGATCCAAGTTTAAACTATTTAAAAATATTTAATTAAAAATATATAATTATTAATAAAGTGGATGAATAATTTTTCATATTTATATTAAAGAAAATAAACTAATTAAAAATTGTTGTATTGGTGGGTCAAATATATAGAAGAATTGAACCTCCCAAAACATTAAAATGTGGATGCTAAAAGACTATATATTATGATGAAAATGAAGAAGATGAGAATGGAAAAGAAAAAAAGATAGAAAGTGAAAAAGTAAGTGAAGCATTAAAGGAATTTTCAAGGAAGCAGAAAAAGAACTTATACATATTAAATGCAATGATGAAAATGTTGACTATGAACATAAAGAAACATAAATGAATAGGTGATAAATAGCCTTCTATGCTACCTTCTTTGGAGGTGATGTTGCTTTAATCTTTATGAGTGATTCATTTTATATCTTCAAGTATTGGTCAACAAAGAAAAAAAAAATCAAATTCACCTCAAAACATAAAAGTGTAAACTTTTGAATGCTTCTTGAATTTGTTGCATTGACCATATAAATAGTTACACTTTAGATAAAATTGTAAAGTACATGAAATGAGATGTAATGTGGTGAATAACTATTTTGATTGAGATTTTTTAGGAGTTTTTTTTTTTTTTGTATTGAAAATGTTTTCAAGAGTTATGTAAGCTTTAATGGGGTGTGTTTAGAACTTTTTTCATGAGAGAATTTTCCTATATTGGTTTTAATATTTTGTCCTTTTAATACATGTTTTTTTTTTTTAACTTTGGGTTTTAAATAAAATTATAATCTTCTGGAAGTTAAATTAAAGATAATCTAAATTGTATTATATAATAATATAATCATTTATAAAAAAAATATTAATATAATTTATACATTTAAAATATCTTTTTTGTAAATTTTAATTATGACTTAGGTTTATATTTTCAAAAGCATTTTACTTATCTAGTGTATTGTATTTGCTAATCACAGTAACATTTATCCATATTACAAATGTTAGTACAAACAGTTTAAAACATCAAGGGGAGTATTAGTGTTAGAATTTTTTTAATAATATAGACAATTATACGAACACGTTTTAAAAGTATTTATTTCAGTTTCAGTTTATGAAGAAACAAAAAAATTGTTCTTATCAAACGTATTTTAAATAAAAAGTTTCACTTTCTAGTAAAAAGAATACTTTTGAAAATGTTTTTTTTATAAAAGAAATTCATTAAAGTTTTTATCTATATAACAATTTATGATTAAATAATAGTCTATAAGTATTCATAGTAAATGCACTATTTACTTAAATTTGAATACATTAACGATGCAAAGAATATTTTACATTATTATTATTATTATCTAATCATAAATTATGACATAATTAAAAGTTGTTATATCTTTTACACTAATTATTTAAAAGCTACATTTTAAATTATTTAACAAGAAAAAAATATTTATGGTGGTACAAAAATTACTGAAAAAAGAAATTCATATTAGCAGTATCAAATAAAACATGTTCATGTAAATCGAGAAAATTAGTTACTCTTTGTTATTTTTCTTATATTGTTTGGGCCAATTGCTTAACATATTGTGCTATTGGATATGTTTTTCCACACCCCATGATTCTTATACCTCCATGCATGCAGTATTAAAAGACAAAAATACCTTTCTTAGGTATTTTTTATGAATTTTTTTCATATATTAATTTAATTAATTTACATATATTATTAACTTATAATGTAATATAAATATTTAAAAAATACGAAAGAAGATTTTCGATTCTCAATAAATAGTAACTTCCAGATTTCATAATTCATTTTTTTTTAATATAAAAAATATTTCTAAAAGATACGTTTAAATTCTATAATTTAAAAGTTTTTCTAAAAATAATAAATAAATTAATTTTGAAGTTTCTTTTTTATTATAAAAAAAATGTATTTTAAAAGATAGAATTTTTTTTCGTAAAATAAACTTTTGGATTGTAAATTTTAAATTTCATAATCTAAAATTTTGTTATTATAAAATATAAATTTTAAATCGAACAATTCGAAAACTTTTTTTATGCAAAAAGTGACTTCTATATGATTTTTTTTTTACTTATAAATTACATAGTTTTGAATTTTTTGATGAAAGAAATGACTTTCTGATTATGCAGTTCAGAAATGTTTTTAAATTTTCAGATTGTACAATTAAAAAAAGAATAGATTGAAAAATCCAAAAAAAAATAATTTAAATCATAAAAACTACTAAAAAATTTATGAACATGTAAAAAGAAAATCTTTCCGTATTCTTTTATGGCACCTCTATAATTTGTTAGAAGAGAAACTATAATGTCCATGTGAGTTCTATTTATTTCATTAGGAACGTAATTTTATTTTTTAAATTGTATAATTTAAAATTTTCTTAAAACATTTTAAAGCCTAGTAAAAAAAAAAACCTATGATTTTGTTCATATTAGTGAACCTATAATCACCCAGCGGTGACACAGTCTCCAACTACAAACTATTACGTTACACACATCACAAGATGATGACATATATACGAAATATGAAAATAATGTCTCTTTCTGTATAAATGTTTTTTTTTCATATTTCTTAAATTACAATTTTAAAAAATATATAAATTTTTAATTTGGTGCTACGTGTTAATTCGGAGTAAAACTTGATTTAGATCATTTATGTAAGATCCTACGGTTAAATCTTATGAATAGAAAAAAATGTTTAAATATAATTTTCGTTAACGAATAACCTCATTCTTTCATGAAAATTAATCACAAAAAAATATTAATGATATAATTATTAAAAAATTGAAAATGATAATACAAGACAATTAATTTTTGTTTGTACACATTTAGTTGGAGTCAGTTGAAAAATTAAATATCAAATAATTAATAGAACTAACATGTTGTATTCGTTTATTGTTTTCTCCGAAATTGAATTCAAGTAACCATGTTTGGCCTAAGTAAGTGTTCATGTCAAACTTGAATAATGATTACAAAATTCGCATCTTCTTAAGAGAAGATACATTGTACCTAAAGTTATAACTTTTCTAATGTTAACCATAAATAATTAAATTACTTTTTACAAATAAATTATATTTTTCATTATATTGTTAATCCTGAAATTTGTAATGAATCCAAAATTTGTCTTTCCAAACACAAAAACTTCATTTTAATCTGTCCAATTTGAAAAAAGAAATAAAAATAAAAAACATTTTTAACTATTAAAAAATATAAAATATAATTACTCAAAAGTATTTTTATCCATAAAAAACAAGATTGAAGTTGTAAAAAAAAATGTTATAAATATACTTTTCTATCATCACTTAGACTTTTCTTTGTTATTGTACCAATTTTTTTTACATTAATAACTTAAATTTTCAATTTTCGACTAATATTTTTTTTTTCCAAACAAGCTTTTGTCTTCACTAGTGTAAACCGTGGAAGTAGGACATGAAAGAAATGTTGACATGATATCATCATATTGCACATTAAATGTTGACATAAAAAAATCAAATGACAAAATTCATAATTATTGAGTGTAATATATAACAACCAAAGTTTGTCATCATCCATTTGATGAACCAATTCAAAAACCTTCTTCTCTCTTTTCTCTAACCTTTGCACCAATCTCTTCTAAAACCAAAACTCCCCTTCACCACTTTCAATTTGTTCACATTCATCTCTCAAATTTCATTACAATGACCAAAAAGCATTTCTACCATGGAGTTTGGTCAATGATTCTGGTGCAGCCTTGGATGAGAAGAATGTATGGTAATCTCTCTTCTCTCTTAATCTTTCATTTACACTTAGATTATAGTTGCACAAGAATGTTTTTAAAGAATTTGGATTCTCTGTTAGATTTTTTTGTGTTGTCCCTCTATTGTGCTTTTATAATACTTTGATCACCATTATTTTTTACGTTTCAAAATATATTAAAAAGATATTTGAAATATCAATACAGTGTATGTTTAATGTTGAGCAAAGGACAATACCAAAACAACCAGTGAAGAATCTGAACTCGTTTTTAAACTAGTAGGATTCACTTATTAATCATTGCTTTTTTGTGTTATATTGCTATAAATACATTGTTTAAGAAATCAATGTCATAAAACATTCATCATAACTCTAGAGAAATGTATTAGAATGTAAATCACACCGAAAGTGCATTAATAACATTTCTAATCAAAACTTTCTCTTTTTCTTCTATAACTAAGCATTGGAGGATGTTACGGAATATAAGAAGAGATATTGGTTTATAAGTTTAAGTTTCACAGTAAAATATAAGAAATTTGAAAAGAATTCATAAATTTGTTTTATAAATTTTTTGAGTTGAGAATGATAATAATCTCTCTTATGTGAATTGAATTTAAATAACATTTATGCAATTTATTATGAATTCTCTTAAGAAACATATTAAAGTAAAAAAGAAATTAGTATATTGTGCAATGAATGTATTATAAGTCTAATGGGTATTTATGACATGTTAGCTTTCACATTTTCATACAATGTATATTAGTATATTTGATATTTCACAAAATCTTTTCTTTTTTTCTTGGTTTCAACATTAACCCTTTTAATTATATATAAAAATATTGCACTACTAATTCTCGTACTTTGCGTCAAACATGTTCTTTTGAAAACCTTTTACATCATATCCACTACAAGAGATGTTAAAACCCAGAAAAATTTCTGCAACATAACAAAACTTGAAATGATGAATTCAAATTATTTTGAAATGCTTGCTGAATATGATAAAAATGGCTGCATATGTGTGAGTTCCTATATAGTTGTATACCATTTTAAGCTTTTGCATGTGCATATATAAACCCAACAGAAACAACACAGTTGCAGTATTTAGATGCAGAGCCACAAATTGAAGGTTGAAGGATAGGGTTTTATCTATTAGGTCCACCACTTGCTTTATCTGCTTCCTCACATATCAACCATAGGTTTACCAATGGATAGAAAAGACCCTCAAAAAGATATATTTAATAATTAATTCCCAACTTTTTCAATCCTTGAATCTTCTTCCACTTATTTAATGCTATAAAACTGTGAATTTATTCATTTATTTATTTATCTCAAATATTTGTTCTATTCTTTTTTTTTTCAATTTTGGCCTTGGATTAAAACAAGAGATTTATTATTCCCTGTGTCTATCATATATAATATGGTAAATATGATTCCTAACCATAATTGATAAAATTATTTGAAAATTAAAAAAATTAAGAAATAAAATTATTAAATAAAAAGTCAGACCTACCATAGAATGTGTGATTTTCAATAAATTATTAGAATGTCCAAAATAATGTGCCTGTTGCATTTTTTTTTATGATTAAAGTTTTACTTAGTTCATTGTTAGTAAAAATGAGGTTTTCTTGGACATTATTTTGTTTTTTCAAATTGATGCAGAGTTTATAATCTCACTTACTACACTACTAAAAATTCTTTTATTACATAGAAAATTTCCTTACAAATTTGTTAAAAAAATTTGTAAGAAAAGGTTTTTTCCTGTTATCTTTTTTAAGAATTTAATTGATAGGTAATTCTTTCGTGGGTAATTATTTCCTACAAAATTATAAAATTTGAAAATATTTTCTATAAAATTTGTTGCAAAAAGTGTTTTATACAGAATATTTTGCAAAAAAATTGATAGCAATTTTCTTCAATTTTTTTCATAACAAAATTTACAAATATTTTTTAAAAAAATAAAAAATAAAAGTAACAGAAAATATGAGTTTTTTAGTACTGCAGTTTAAAATAGCTAATATACTTGCAATTGAAAGAAAAGGAAAATGAATTTGAGTCGCATTTAGGTCAGTAAAGTAATGTAAAGAAACCAAAACTACTGTTTTTTCACATTTGTATATTAATCTCTAAACTCAGAAAACAAAATAAGAGATTACAGTCTCATTATTAGTTAAAAAGGTATGAAAACTATAATTAAAAGCAGAAAAAAAAAAGCATATTCCTTTTACTTAGTGAATTATTGGATTCGAGGTTTCATGTAGAATGATTCAACGTTTCACTGAGTGAGAAGATTGCACTACACTGTATAAAACTATGTATATCTGTCATAAATGGAAAGAATATTGATCCACACTTGCAGGAAAAGCAGTGAATAGAAAAAACGTAGTTACTGCAATTGCAACGAAGCATGCAGTGTTTCGTCCCTTTCAAATGGGGTACAAATAGTTACATTTTTCACCCTACGTGGCAACATGGCATTGCGTGCATGTCATGACACAAAAATTGAAAGGAGACACAATGTGCCCTACAGCCATAAACTCTGGAATTAAGTCCCTAGGAAATACCCACTACCACACTTTGTTTTTTCATTTTATCTGAAAAATGCAGACCCTCATAAGAATTAACGTGAATCTCATAGATAATATCTACAAAACAATGTTATGGTCCATAGCTGACAAAGTGCTAATTAATCAAGCACCTCAGAAATCAAGAAAACAAATTTTAATTACAAGTGCATGCGCACTTAATAAAATCTATGGCCATTTTTTTGTGTGTCTGTGAAGGTGAATGGCAAAAGGGGTTGGCTGGTGTGTGTGATCCAAAGTGAGAAAGGGTTATGGTCATTCTCTCATAGTTAATCTCCAACATTCAAACCTCATCTACAAGGATAGGAATGAAGCTCTGGTTTGTTTGGCTTTCGTTTTCATTATCTGCCAAAGGTCACATAAAATGGGGATACCCTATTGACTTGCCACACCAGATTGCTTCAAAGGGCTATATAGCATAAAGTTTTTAGTCCTCATTGCACAATGTCGACCTCTTCCATAAACGGTTGGTGCCTCTCTTCAATCTCCCCAGCCAAAACCTCCCTTAAGAAGGCCACATTGCGACCTTCAGTCTTTGCAACACTCACCACCACTCCTTCTTCTCCTTCTTCTTCCTCTTCTTTCCCTTCTCTCATTCAAGACAAGCCTGTCTTTGCTGCACCTTCCCACATCATCACCCCAACTGTGGTATATACACTACTCTTTCATCATTCATGCATTCATGTTTATCAGATATATACATCAGTTGTGTGTTGGAAGTCCCACGTCGACTGACGGTAATGTCAATTTAGAGTATACATGTAGGTGCAAACCACATTTTACCGGCCAGTTTTATAAGATTGACTTAAACTTAAAGTCCACATCTAAACATGGTATCAAAACTATGAATTTGAGTGTATTATTAATGTCTAGTATCTTGCACGAGGTATGTCGAAAGAAAGTACAAACTTTGTAAGTTGATTTTGTAGTGTTGAGTTAGGTTTAATTGTTAAACTAGTTATTTATCATGCATGACAGTTTATGGTTATAGTTAGAGTACACTTCAAAATTTACACTATTGCTGCATGAATAAATACTTGGTTGCTTTTGTTTTTGTATGCTTCTCTTCTGTATAGTTTTCAAATTGTAAGAGACTCAATGTGTGTCGGTGGTTATTCGTTAGAGTTTAACTTTTCTACCTAGTTAGTGTGAAAAAAACATTTCTTGAATCAAACAATCAGACATCATTAAAGTCAACCAACTTACGCAGTTCATCATGATGTAAAATTTCTGTTGCATGGATTATTTACTGTTATGTTTTTGTTTGCTTTAAAATTTAAAGGTGTGGTGTTTAAAGTTTAGTTTTCACGTGGAACACCGTTTCATCTTTCTTTGGTATCTACCACATATACACATTGGTAGCTTGGTTAGGTGACAGAGACAGGTGTGTGGCATGGATTTGTTCATGAACTATACTGTCATGTGTCAGCATCCACCACCATAAAATTTATTTTATCAGAAAGAAAATTCGCACAAAAAAATTAGAACTACATATAACATGAATTAGCGTTGCATTGATGAAGTGTGTGTTAGTTGGAGGATTCTAAGGCCAATAAAGAAGCAAATCCAAACTACTATATATATATATAGAAGAAAAAGTCCATTCGAAATTAAACAGCTTTCCCAACCAAGTTAGCAACTAATTAATCCTCTGACAGTGTAAAACCAATTTTCCACTTTTCTAAGGTTTGACACTATTTCCTTACAAAGATGTTTGAATTCTGAATATTATTTCCACTTTTTTACTAATAATTTTTTTTTTTTTTTCTCTTTCAACTGACATGTATTTATTTATTTATTTTTGGAGAGAGAGGATATGGCAAAGGACTATGAGCAAGCTATTGAAGAACTCCAGAAATTGTTGAAGTGAGTCTCAACCAGAGTCTAAGATGTGAAACTTATATAACTAAAAAGTATGCAGATTTTCAAGTATATGTGTCTTCCACGCAAATTGACTTGTGTTGAAATGCAGGGAGAAGACTGAACTGAAGGCCACAGCTGCAGAAAAAGTGGAGCAGATAACAGCTTCACTTGGGACATCATCTTCTGATGGAATCCCTTCATCAGAAGCCTCTGACAGGATCAAAAGTGGTTTCCTTTACTTCAAGAAGGAGAAATATGAGTTAGTCATCATCACTATATATATTATCACCTTGTTTTCACTATTTTACCTTTCTTTTATCTTAATCTTTCTCTCATTCCTATAATTGTTGTTCTATTATCATTCCTCAGCAAGAACCCAGCTTTGTATGGTGAACTTGCCAAAGGCCAGAGCCCCAAGGTACCTTTTTCTGTTGTTTTCATGAGTTTAATTTCTACACACAAGTAAAAAAATTAAACTCAACCAACTCATTATATACTTCTTCTCAGAGTCCAGACTCTCTCATGGTACCGTCCTCTGCTGAACATTAAAAATACACTTTAGTAGTGTAAAAATCTTTTTAATATGTTTTAAAACTTCAAAATTAGTAGCTATCAATATATTTTGAAAACACAGCAGAGGAACAGCACATGAAAACAATCCAAATTTCTTCTTCTATACTTAAACATAAGTAAAAAGATTACATATAGATGAACTTAAATATACATGTGAATTCAAGCTAACATGACTCTATTTAATGTGATTATTTGTTACAAAAATGAATAATATTTTGTACATTATGTGTTTGTTTTTTCAGTTTATGGTGTTTGCTTGCTCAGACTCAAGAGTGTGCCCATCCCATGTGCTAGATTTCCAACCTGGTGAGGCTTTTGTGGTCAGAAATGTTGCTAACATTGTCCCACCATATGACCAAGTATGATTCCAACACAGAAAAAAAAAAAAATTCCTATTGACATGTCTTAACACAAAAGTGCTCAAACTTACATTGTTTTACTCTGTTGTGTACCAGTCAAAATACTCTGGAACTGGGGCAGCCATTGAATATGCTGTTTTGCATCTCAAGGTATGTTACCAATCATTGGAAGATAAATTACATGCACATAATTTCAGGCACAGTGTCCTCTCTGTGTTACTGATATGAAAATTAATAATGGTGAGAAAATGTCAAGAATTTTTAATCCATCTGATTTTTCTACAGGTGTCCAACATTGTGGTCATTGGACACAGTGCTTGTGGTGGTATCAAGGGGCTTTTATCTTTCCCATTTGATGGAACCTACTCTACGTAAGCCATTTTTTTTTTCTGCATAAAAATTACACTTTTTCAATTATAATTTTGTACACAAAATTAATTCACCTACTTCTTAATTCTTAGACCATCATGAAATTCAACATTCCACATTAAACAGTGTATGTACAAACAAAGGCAAAATAAGATGGTTTAAAAACTTACTCTATTATATGAAAATTTATGTTTACCTTTCTGTAGATTTATTTGATTTACAAAAAGTCTCACATGACTCAATGAGAAAATTTACTTTTGATTTGTTGTATTCAGTGATTTTATTGAGGAGTGGGTCAAAGTTGGCTTACCTGCAAAGGCAAAGGTGAAGACACAGCATGGGGATGCACCTTTTGCTGAGTTGTGCACACACTGTGAGAAGGTAAGGAACATTAGTATAAAGTGCAATGATTTAACAGTCTAGATTCTCTACTGGATTTTTTGGTTCTGTGTCCTCTGTTGAGCATTAACAATACACTGTATCAATTAGTGTATTTTAACGACACAACAGAGGAACAGTAAAAAAACCTAGCAGAGAATCCAAATTCATGATTTAGAAGCAAACTAAAGGGATGCTTACAAGTTAAAAATTGGAATGATGTGCAGGAAGCTGTTAATGTTTCCCTTGGAAACCTGCTAACCTACCCATTTGTGAGAGATGGCTTGGTGAACAAAACATTGGCTCTGAAAGGAGGATACTATGACTTTGTTAAGGGATCTTTTGAACTCTGGAGCCTTAACTTTGGCCTTGCAAACTCTTTCTCCGTATGAACATCAACCATTATCAATGACCTCATCTTGGTTCCCTAAGTATTCTCCTATCTAAAATGTACTCTGTAATTGCCCTTGTTATATATAACGTGCATGTGCTGAATTTTCTAATAAAAAGTCATTGAGATTCTCCATAGATCACTCTCTCACTCCCTCTCCAAATTGAAGTTCTTCTTCAAGTAAGAAAAATGTAATGTTTTATGGTCTTTCACCACTGCATTTTTCTTCTTTGTTAGGTTAAAGATGTGGCCACCATTCTGCATTGGAAGCTATAGGCCATGCTTAGAGGTCGTGTGTCTGCAATGAAGAGGCCTAGCCACCTTCACCATATGATATTTTATAACTATATATATGAAACTATGAACTGCGTTTATGCATGTCGGAAAATCTTCTTTTAATAAGAGTTGGAAATCCTCTTGTGTAACAAAATTTTCTCTGTTCAACCTTCATCTTTCTCTATGCACAAAATCATGAGAGGTGAGAGAAATCAATCTCAGTTAATTACACTATTCTCTCTGTCATAAAATAACTTCAGTTTAAAGTTTTTAATATACAATTAAAACAACAATAAATATGTCTGTGTATCTGAGAGCAACATAACAAAATGGCAGAAAGTGAAATTGTAACTACATTAGAAGGATATACAATAAAGATCAATAAATTTCAATTTTCTTATGTTGTTGAGTATGAGATGGATAATAATAATAATTATACGAGTGGAATAATTTTAAAACTGATAGAAAAACCGAAGGAAAAAAAAGTGATATTATTAACCGAACTTGTATTGGAATTTGGCAGAAGAAGCAGTGTTAACATCTACATATGTGGATAATTAAGTCATTTTTCCATTTTAATGAGAAAAGCTCTTCTGGTTTTTGTTAATTAATTATGACGTTCATCCTCTTTATTTATTTATTTATTTATTTATGTTTTGCAATTATGCCGAAAAAGGAAGTCCAATCTTAAAACGTGAAAAGTTTTGGGTATAAGATTCTCATAGTGCTACGTTATTCTATTGTAGCTTGTTAATGTTTTGCTACAAGGTGTTAAAAATCTGTAAAATATCGTCACTGAGATGAAATTTCCATAAAGTTGTGCAAATTTAGATATCTTCATAGATTTCATAGGTAAGTCTTCTTACAAGAATTCAAAGAAACATTGATTTAAGAGTTTAAAAGAGAAGCAACCAGTAGAGTTCTTTATTGGCATTGTACTTGTTTGCCTAAAATCTGGTATTAATTAATGATTCATAGAATTCTTGATGTAACAAAATCACTTTAATTTTTGTGGTCATAGACCCAATACCATTGGACATTAATGATCGTTTAAATTTTTGTAGTGTTAGAGTGAATTCCATTGGGTCCAGATCGGTAAAGTCCAGATCGATAAAATACCGATCTGATATTTACCCTGGTAGACATTTTATAAGAGATTATACAGGAGAGACGAGAGAGTTCAACAAGAACAAGATATACTCTGGTGTTAGGAAAAACGCAGATCACTCTTTTACTGTTATGGTTGATAGGATTTTACCTTTTGACTGTAATAATTTTAAATCACAATAAACTTTTAGTAATGAAAGATAATATAATTAAGAAACAACATCAATAGTGATACCATTGAACAAGTGTGGGTGGATAAATTTCTCAAAAAACTTCACAAACCACTTCCAAAATTGTTGTATGATATATGTTACACTCCCAAAGTACTACAATTTGGCAACCAAAATATGTTCCTCTGCAATTGATCTTCTGGTGTTTTTGATTTGATTGTGACACCAACCTTGAGGAGTCATTTCCCTTCAAATATAACCCAAGGCCTCAACACTTCTTCTCCTCCTCCTCATGTGATCTACTACTATGTAGATATCTTTCCTCCTTCCTCTCTTCATCATTGTTACCCAAGCACTCTCCTCCTTCAGAGAGTTTCTTCTTCTTGATTTCTTGCAGCATGTCTTTAATCTTCTTTATGTTTTTCAGCTTGTCTTCTATAATAGCCAGCTTCACCTCTGCACTCACCTTTTCTTGAGCGATGGCCCAATTCTCCAAAGCACGGCTTTCCATGACTCACCCTCGATTTTTCCGGCAGGTCGGACCAATTTGTTAGGAACTAAGAATCGAATCGAAACGAGAAAGAAAAGAAGAGTTCTTTTATTGAATAGATTGAAAAGAATAAAAATTAGGAGAGCACTCTCTCCTCCAAGGGTTTCCCCTTCACTTTCTTCCCCCTCTCCTTTCCTTCGTTTCTGTTTATATCTGACTAACGCCTCAAATAACTAACTCTTAACTAATTTCTCTTCTCCATTGTTGGGTGGAAAAGAGCCACTGAATTGATGTTTTGCAGATGTGTGATCCCAGTTAAACCTCAACCGGATTTTCCGAGAAGGACCGGTTCAAAGAAGGAAAATAGTGGTTTAGACTCAAATTTATCAAATAGATCCACTTGAAATTTTCCAATTGACTTATTTTATCTGATGAGAAACTAAAAATATTTCAGTACCTTAAATTATGTTCTGTGAGACTAAATTTATAATTAAGTTTGAGAGGTGGATAATTTTCCTTTTAAATTATGGGAAACTAAAATCATGTTTGTTTCAAATTTCAAAGTCTAAAAGCATAATAAAGAGAATGTTTAATTAGTCCGATGGTACACACTTTTATTTAAATGTATCAGTTTAATACCCACTTTTAAAATATGTCAGTTAAATCCTAATTTTTGAAAATATACTTCAATTAAGTCTTTTTCAGAAAAAAATTTTACATCGTAACAATATTGATGTTCAAAATAACTTACAAAATTAAATATTGATATTTATATCAAAATTTAGTGATAAAAGTAATAAATTAAGTTAATAATTTTAGTAAATTTTGTCTACCTGATTAAGACACTCATTTAAAAATTAGGATTAGATTAATACATTTTTAAAAACAGATACCAAACTGACACATCTGAAAGTGACATCCGACTAATTAGACATAAAGAAAAAGATTACTTACGTTATTTTGATTTTACATTCGAGGTTATAAACAGTGAAAACATTCAGTGTGTAATGTATGTCTTTAAGATATTTATTTTTCTGCTTTAATTGAAAGCTTTGTGGTCTCTGTGACACGTACAAAAAAAAAAATGAAAGGAAATAAAAACCATTTCAGCAAAATAGAATAAGATGTGACACAATGAGCATACCCCTTGTATGAAATTGTATGGGGGCAAAATAGACGAGGCAAATTATAATATGTTTAACAGTGAGGAAGTAAAAAGATGATGAGCTGTGAATTTCATAGTGTATATATATAATTATATATATGTACAATTGGAGCTGTTTATGAAGCAAGATAGAACTAAAGAATACCCATAAAACAGCTTCATTCACTCTATGGCAATGGCATGTGAAATGTATATATACATGCAGTATAGGATGGATGAGTTGCATTGCATATCATCATGATTCATCAGGTTTTGGCTCCAGAATAACAGGGATCTTCTCCTTGTGATCACCTCTCAAAACCTCCACAATCACCTGAATATCAACACCATTAACCATTAAACTAGGAAAATAAAGCAGCTTCAAATTGATACAAGTTTAATCAGCATCATACCTTTTCACCTACTTTACACTGGTCAAGAATTCTGTACAAATCACTTCCATTAGTGACCTTCTTGTCATTCACAGATGTTATGATGTCACCTAAAATCAGTCTACCATACGAGTCACGCTTTGTTGATTGCAGGCCCTGAAAACTACAAATTAGCCCGGCTCCATAGAAAAATTGTAATTTAGTGAACTAAGATGAAGCAATACAATATTAGTTTTAATATGTGATAATGAATCTTAGAACGTGTTAGCAGCATTAACTTTTTCAGTGACTAGCATTAAGGAGTGACTTTTAAGTCTAACTCAACCTTACAAAACCGACTTGTAAGTTGAGATTTGCATCTACTTATATACTATAAAATTGTTTTATTTTTAGTCGATGTGAGACTTCAGAACTAAAGAGTTCAAGTTTATATTAACATGAAATTTGGTAATGAATTTCCTCTTTCATATAAAAATAATCTATGCTCAAACTTACTGCTTTCCCAGCAGGACCATTGGCAGGAGCATCTAAGACAAGAACTCCACTTACACCCAACTGTTCCACAGACTGATCTGGAGCAAACTTGATCCCTAAAATAGGTCTTGTAACCTTCCCAAACTTCACCAATTGGTCAACAATACCATTTACCTGAATATATAGAACAACAAGCACATTAGCAAGTTCATTCAGAGGATTTCCATGTTTCCATCAAAAGTTGTCCCCAGAAGAAAGAATTGGATGCATAAATTAAAAACAGGTCCAAAGTAAGAACTAACAGTGTCCACTGGAATAGAAAATCCAACACCAGAGGATGCTCCAGATGGAGAATATATGGCTGTATTTATCCCAATGAGGTTTCCAGAACTGTCTAATAGAGGCCCTCCACTGTTACCAGGATTAATTGCTGCATCTGTCTGTATAACATCTTGAATTGGACGACCAGTTGCAGCAGAACTGATTTCTCGCCTAAGTCCACTATTGAAGAAGTAAGTATGTCTCAGTGAAACACCATAAAAGAAATGTGCAATACAGTGCATGTCATCTTGAAAACTACCCCAGAAAGTGACAATGGGAACAAGAAGACAGCAGTTGCTACTTCTAGACTCCTAAATATAAAAGGTTTGATTCACAAATGTATAATCTGGCACGAGGAAATAAAAAAGAATAGCAAAGTAGAAACTTTTTTTCTATGTAATGGGAGTTGCATCAAAATATTCACTTCATAGTTTTAAGTTTTCATACCTGATAACCCCAGTTGTGAGTGTGTGATCTAGTCCAAACTGCAAGATAAGAATGAGGAATCATATTGCCATATTCAAGAAGAGTTTACCGTCTCAATCATCAACAAAAAACAACATTTGAGCCATGAATACAGCTCCATAAAGCTGTTTGGCAGCAATTACAAGGTACAAACCATGACAATTTACAAATTTAGTAATTTTCTTCTTATCTTTCAAAAACAAGTCTGCCTTTACATCACAGGCATTCATAACTCACATCTCCAATGCATTTTTTAACAGGAGCAGGAAATGCTGACTAAATAATTATATAATTATGCAAACTACATGCTAGATTGAATGAGACAACTGTTAAAAGTATGATTTAGGTAGAACAAAATCTACTTGCTTATAAAAATTCTAGCTACGTGCTTTATATGGGAAAATTCATAGATAATGAGTATTTACAACACAATATGCATTGATCGGTATGGACAACTCACCGGGTTCCCAATGGCATAAACTTTCTGACCAACAAGCAAGTCAGCAGAGACCCCAATAGGTATAGGTCTGAGCTTGTCTCTTGGTGCCTCAACACGCAGCACAGCAACATCCTTGTCTTGGTCAAAACCAACAACTTTGGCATCATAAGTTGACTGGTCAGCTAGAGTGACCCTGCACATAACTAGCATCTCTTTGAATAGGAGTAATCACTTCACTGAATTCACTTCTCAATCTATCACCAAACTTTCTATGTTATGAATTCACTTATCAATGCCAGGAAAAGTTGCAATGCAAACACACTCATACATGTTGAAGGAGGTGTTACACATAATTATCACCTCCCTTTTGTTTTAATACAAGGTTACTTATACACCCTCTGTCCCTGATTACAATACATTAATTATTGTTTTACCAAAATATCCTTAAAAATACTAGTTCACAAATAAATAATAAATTTTATGAATTGTCTCTTTCTCTCTTATCAAGATAGAAGAATTGGAGGTTAAGTTTTAACATTTAAGGCTTCACTCTCTCTCAATTCATTAATTGTTCAAGGGAAAGTTTGACCAAACTTTACAATTACTGCCAACTTAATGTCACTAACTAACTTAACCAACTTTCTTAATAATTGTGAGTTAGTCATCAAAGTTTCATATTTAGGGACGGTGGGAGTATAATTCGTTTAGCAATATGTCACGTTGCACATAATATTAAAATATTTGGCCGCATAACTAAAAAGTTCCGATCTGTCAGCATAATACCACTGAAAGGTCAAAACCAGACTAGAAGCGGCGGAAAAGAAAAGGTACAAGCCTGAGAAACTGGATCAAAAGATGCCAAAACTAAAAAGAATTTAATTAAAATACACTGATAGGATAAAAAAGAATTCCCATATATATGGTAAGATTGTTGCCTTTTGTAATAATTATTTTAAAAAGGATATCTAGAATGTTTTTTTATTGGCTAACAGTGTACTTTACACTGACCGTGCAAGAAAATTAACCCAAAAAAAAAAATTCATTAGAAAACAAAGACATTGTAAAGTTTATTCTTGCTGTGTCATCCAATTACAAATTCTCATATACAGTAAGATTATTTAACTACTTTAAAGATCATATTTAGGGTGATTCATATTTAGTTAAAATTGTAAAAACGAATACATTGACAATTCATACATAACAAACTCTAATATTTAGTAAAGGTCATTCTTTCCCTGTTATCCAATTACAAATTCTCAAATTTAGTAAAATTGCTAAACACTCAAAATACCATATCCAGGAGGGTTTTTCATTAGTTGAAATTGAAAAAAAAAAAGATCTATACATTGACCACTTATAAAAAAACAAAATTATCAAAAGAAAAAGAATACCCACTTGAGATCAGAAGCACCACGAATAACGTGATAATTGGTCACAATATGACCATCCTTATCCCAAACAAAGCCAGACCCAGATCCCTGAGGAACCTCCAAGACGTCGAGCGTGAATGCATCCTGCCTAAACACAACACCCCAAGTTGAGAAACCCAAAGAGAAAGCAGAAGGGTCAAGGAAAAACCATGCAAAGACAAATTTTGAAGAGGATCGAGAAGAGGGGTAGCTACTTGACAGCAAGGTTGGTTATGTAGACAACAGAGGGAGTGTTCTCTTGGAAGAGGCGAACGGTGGCGAGTTCGTCGGACTGGAGCTTCCGCGGCGAGGTGACAACGAAGGCAGCGGCGGAGTCGGCGTTGGAAAGGAGGAGAGTGAAGGAGAGGGCGAGGGAAGTGCAGAGAAGGAGAAGGGGTTTGGGAATGGAGAGTTTGGGTAAAAGGGGTATTGTGAGTTTTGGTGATGGAAGACGAAGGAGGAAGAGATTGGGAGTGTGAAGATGAAAGGGTTTGGAAAGGTGAATTGTGGTGGTGGGTTTGATGGTTGAAGAACGAAAGAGTGAAGAAGAAGGAGAATGGAAGCGTGTGGAAATGAGTGAACAAGTGGCCATGGTTTTTGGTTGGACAGAGGATTTGTGTCTGTTTATGGTGAATGGTTGGATCAGTTTCGGGTCTGGTCTAGTGTTGGCAGTGTGTGTGAAGGAGCTTCGGTTAAATAATAATTTATCATTATTTGGCTAAATATTTTGGATCAATTATGAAATTTGTTTGAAGAAATTCTGAAAATTAAGATTAATTTTTGAAATTAGTCATTCTTGCCTCACATGTTATGGTTATTAAGTGGATCTTGTCTTATTACATAAAATAAAAGCATGCATAAAATTATCCTTTTCTTGCTAAAACACAACTTTATATATTGTAAAAATGAAAATTATTGAAAGAATCAATATTGCTATAATAACTTTTTTTTTAATATACTTGTAAAGATTTTTTTTTTTTAATGCTGAAAGTACTTGTAATCTTGATACATATATAGATAGATTATTAGAAAACCAAAACAAAGATTTTGGAGATTGTTTGAAGGAGAAGTGAGACTTTTTCTTTCCCTTTTCTAATGAAGGAGATTTACGTTTTACATCTCAATAATTTCTTCGTTTTTTCTGTTTCTTCCTTTCCCCGCAGTGGTAAAATTGACCTTTAAAATTCCTATATTGTCTACAAAATGTCATGTAAAATACAATAAAAAGTTTCACAATTACACATTTTTAAGACATTTTAGAAAACATATATTCTAGGATAATGATTCGGAATGCATCTCAGATTATATAATTTGAAATTAATTTTTACTTATTCGTTACTATTTTTTTCAAAGTAGTTCATAGTAAGAATTTTCAGAATGATATTTTTTAAACAAACTAAAATTTATTCTAAAATATTCTTTCCCAAATTATATTTATAAAGTAATCAATCTTTGATTTATAAAAAAATGTTATTTTACAAATATAATTCTAGGAAAAAAATTCGAAAATAAATCCAAAATCTTTCATAAATTTCTTTACACAATAAATAAAAGTTTCGAAATGAACAATGTAAAGCATATAAAAAAAAGGTTAAATATTTTTTTTTCCTAAATTTGAATAAATTTAAGATTAGTCTCTCTTCGAAATTTTATATCAATTTAGTCATTCATCTTTAGAAATGCATAAATTTAATTCTTCTTACCAAATTTTGTTAAGTTTATTTGACATTTTAAACACATTTTATGATAATATTTTAATTAACATTGAAGCAAAAATGTGTCAAATGGTGTAAACAATTCAAATACTATCATGAAATGCGCTTGAAACTTGATAAACTTAACAACATTTAGTGAAAAGGACTAAATTCACACATTTTTAAAGATGAAGACTAAATTGGTCAAAACTTTTGAAGATAAATTAATTTCAAATTTCACTGAAAACTTAAAGGATCAAATACATATTTAATCCTAAAAAAATAATAAGAAAATTTATCATTCCGTATAAAATTGGAATGAGAAATTACGGATTTACGTAAAGGTAAAAAGCCCCGAGACTTTTCAAGCAAAGCGGTTCAAAACTCAAAAGCAGCTCTGTTTGCATTTATGTAGCCTTAACTCTCTTGCCCCTTTATTTTAATACTTTCTTTTGACAAAAGTAAGTAGTCTTCTGAAAACTAGTTTCAAAAACCTAATTTTGAAAATTGCAACCTATCACTGCTAATTACATTTTAGAAACTAATTTACTTAAGATAATTATATTTCACTGCATTATAGAAAATAGTTCTCATAATCTATTAAAACAAAACTACATTATGTTTCTATGATGCATTAAAACATAATTACATGACAAAACAAGAAACTGGCGGAAAGGTAAATTGGAAATGTGAAACTTTCATTCTAGATTTACCTTTCCATTATAAAAGGTGAGGGTTGATATTTTTGGGATGCATTCATGAAGAAGAGGCCCAAAATCGAACAGAAGCAAGATGTATCATAAAAATTTTAGCATTTGGTAGATATTATATAGTTAATGTTTGGATGAACTCTTCTACACTAATTCTCATGAAAGCAATTTCACTGGCCATTCTTAAATAAGAATGGTGTTCTTAGCCGCAGAAGAAAAAAATAAAGCTAACAAGAAATTACAAAATTTTATCAGTAGGTCGTAATTCTTTAGGTAAGCCATCAAAATGCCCAGCGTCTATGTCAGATTTAAACATAGGTCGCTTTCCTGTTTCCCAGACAATGCCCTCTGCTAAGTGCTCCTTGCTTGGCGTGAGCATCACAAAATTGGGATCAGCTCTTTGATAACTGTAAACAAGCAAAAGTGAAGGTGCAAATTTACCAGTGTAAGATACAAATTTTGAAAGAGTACGTTGATTCTATTCCACCAGCTGAATGATACAATAATATTTTAATATCTGAATCAAGACAATAAAGATAAATGAAACGAACCTGGCTTCTCTGAGGCTCTCACTTTGGATGCCAAATCCGTATTGCATTTTACCATCACCACGATCTCTAGTGGCTACATACAGAATAACAGGACATTCTCAGCACTTCAATCATCCAGTACCAGGATTATTGATCGTACTTTATTTAGAATCAACCCCCAACCCACTCTCCCAGAAAAAAAAAAAGGCTGAAAGAAAGGAGCAGGATAAAGAACTGAGGCAAGATTGAGTAGAACTATCACTCAAGACACCTGAAATACTGATAGTGAAAGAAGGTTTCCACCATGACTTGAATGCAAGTGCCACAGATGAGCTACGAGGTCCAGCCTTTGCCTGAAAAGATGAGAAACAATCCACTTAGATGCATCATATATAATCTATATAAATCTGCATAACATTGCATCGGTTTTCTACCTTCAGCAAGAAATTTTTATTAGCCTGCCAGGATGCACCTATTTGAAAGCTGGCGTCTGAGATATTGCTTGCTGCTATGGCTTCATCAACACTGACACAGAAAATTAGATTGTACCACATTGGTTCGACTGCAATAAGTTTGAATATATCTGTTAGTTTAGAGCTAAAAAGAATACCTTGTTAGTAACTCAAACCCAAAGTCAATGTAGTTAGTAATTCCAACAACAGAATTCTCTTCAAAAGGGTTCTTCACCTGTTCAAATCAAGTTTATGACTTTCAGTATAATATATTGATTCAACAAGAAATTATATCTACCAGTTTACTACAACTCAAAAAAAGAAAACTCAAGTGAGGGTAAATTTTAACAAGAATAAATAAGTAACAATGGAATTCTATAAGCATTACGGTATCTAATCACAAGGAAAATGTATCCAAATATAACTAAAAATAGGCCCAGGTCTTGAGTAAACAATCTTCTGATTCAAAAAATCTTTTTATGCAGTGACCTCAAATCAGAAACATAAGAAAACTTAAGTACTGTTGGTATCCCAAGGCTAACCGTTCAGTCTTGCAAACTAGTAAAGAAAAAGGGAAAATCAATTACAAGTACGGCATTAAAAAGATCAGATACATGTACAGATTTCTTAGAAAACCAAGGAAAACCCATTAGTGTGTAAAAAGAGATGCGACTAACTTCCATAAATCTAGACATCACTGTGTTTGCAAAAATGAATACTAATATGAAGATAGAGAACCACTCAGAACACAGTGGAATGAAAGAGAGCAAAGACAGAAGAACATACCCTTCTTTGAACAACCATGTGTTGATAGAATGAGGCAATAAACTGCAGATTATTTAGACTTTGAAATTTCAGTACAAATGCTTCACAAAATATCAATCAGAACTACACAAATCATAGGTTAGGACAGACAAATCTCAAGGTGCATCTAATATCAGCGGTTTAGAACAAAACTTAAGACTGATGCTGAATTACTAATGATTAGGGAAATTCTTAAACATCAATTTCTTACAATTCACAAAACTTTCCATTTTAATAACATGTCACACTATTATATTACCATCTAACGAAATTATCATAAGAATTGATTAGATGCAAAACTTAACCAATTTATGTATGTGGACAAACCTGAGAGCTTTTGACAAGCTCAAGGTTGAAATTGAAGGATGGACACAATGGGCTGCCTGATCCAATACCATAGCCCAAAGCACAACTCCAGTTCTTTAAATTTGAAAACTTGGCTTTTCGTTCTAAAAAAAACACAGGTTAGTATGCATGTATCATATCCTTATCGCATCCAAATGAATACAATTTAGATAAATATGTTTCTAGAGTTCAGGATTTTGGGATTATTTGGGTTCATCAATAAAAACCAAATTACTAAAACTAAAATTTAATAAAGCATGAATTCAAGTTATCCAATCCTATTAGAAATGTAGGAAGGAAAAAGAGAAATTGACAAAAAAAAAAACATAGATGCAAACAATTTTATTGAATCCCAATAATAGGTGAAAGAATCCTTCTTCGCAAGTTTCTTTTTCATACAAATGTCTAATTGTTTGAGTGAATCCTTCGATCCTTATTCTCCATATTTATCTAATTGATCCCCTTCAACTAACTAACCACTCTAACTTCCCCTAACTGTCGTTGCTCTACTGTGACCATCTCTAATTGCTTAGATCTTTTTCACTCTGTCCATTGCTCCACCTTTCATGGATGTAGTTGGAACTGTACATTCATGCGCAAATACACATACACTTGGAGGTAAACACATAATTCAGGTATTGTGCAGGTTCCATTATAAAATCTAAATATAATGCAAACGCTCAACATTAATAAATTAACATACTGACTAGAATATTGATGCAACAATGTCAACTTTCTGATGAATGCAAGATAGTACTTTTCCACTTTGGCCTATCATTTACTAACAAAATACAAAAGCAAACATCTTTAGGTCAATATATTCAACGAAAATCAAGTTCAAAACAGCATATGACAATAACTACCAGAAAGATAACCAGAGTCCAATATCTATGCCATAGAGAAACCAAAAAATAAAAAATTAATTTAAAAACCCAGTGATGTAGTAATTTTAATTAGAAAAAATCAACACACAAAGAAATATTTCTAAAGGAATAAAATATGTGTCGTTCTTACTTTGCGGTTCAAACTGCACCCCAGCAGTCACCCTTCCCATCTTGCTTACCAACCATGCACTTTTTGGAAATTCGTCTTTCACTGCAATGTACGATAGTGACACAGCAAAGTTTATTTCTATTGTTTCTTCAAGTGATCATAAACCAATATTTGCAAAAATATATAACAAAATTCAAAATATAGTGATCACGGAAAAATAATTAAAACTTCAAATGCCAGATGAAAAGGCACTACTTATGTATATCTCATATATTTCTTACAAACAAATTTTTAGCAAGAATATTTAATACATATATAATAAATAAGGCGAATGCTAACCAGTCTAACTAATTAAGGATGTCAAAAGTGGCAAGTTTTTATTACCGTGCTTTCCTATAAAAACTGTTTTTTATTGAAACCTTAATTAGTCTATTTAGAGCACTGGTTGACAAGATCCTAATTAAAAGCATGTTTAGAAAAATATATGATGGTGATCAGCTTTTGAAAAAAGAAGGAAAAGAATCAATTTTATTAGTTGTTAGAAGCTAGAAAGTGTAGCTTATTAAAAAAAGAATATGTAAAAGAAATATATCATACAAGCACTTTTATTCAAAACTTATTCATTCGCACCCTAAATATGCTCAAAGCTCATTTGCAAAAACCAGGGACCTACAGGCAAAAGGCATAAGTGTGACTCCAAAGGATAGATTTCCAGAACCATATCTCATCCCCATCAGGCCATAATCTTGGGAGCTTACTCTGTAGAATTGATCAACTTTGTCAACATTGTATATTGCAATCCATGTCGGACGTGCATGCTACAATAAGATCCTAAGTACCTAACACATGTTTCTGCCACCATCATCAAACAAAAACACACCTTTTCCTCAATAGTAAAGGGAACACTCCAAAAGCCCCAAATCCATATTTGGGATAGTAAGCACACGATCTCATCTGCAAAATCCTGAATATACAGACCACACAACATTCATAATTCCAAATAGATACATTGTGCATTTTAGGATCAAGGACGCCAGGGAAAGAGAAGGGAGTGTAAATTTATTTAAAGTGAAAACTAGTAGAGCTATACAGAACAAGGAATGCTAGTAAAACTTTCAATACATGCTCTATTAGTAGATTTCGTTTTACCCCCATCAAATAACCTTGATCCACACCCTATTTAGTGGGATCCATATTTCAGTCACCTAATAATAAGAGAGTGACCAGAAGAATAATTACTAACATTTATACATATAGTATTTTTATTATAAGATAGTTGTAGTTATTTAAATGAATTTAAATATTATTCTTCAATGAAAATTAGAGTTTCACCTCAGTACCCGATGCTGACCTTAGGTATCGACCTTCATTGTACTATTAGTTACAGAGCTAAATCCCCGATTCTCATTGGACAGCAATGCCAAAATAAATTAACCAACTGAATCTGAGTATTTTCATTCATGATAAATACTTTCCCTATTCCTTTCAATCTAAAAAACTGAGTCTCATGTTTGAAGTGAAAAAAAAACAAATTTGTTTTACTTCCATTTCCCAAACAAATCCTCAGAATTCATTCAAGTTAGAGTTACTTACGGATCAGATGTGGATACATAAAGGTCCATAAACGTATGAGGATCGTTAACATCACTGCATGCCCAATAAAAAACACAAACAATTCAAGTTACTCAACAAATTGCAGAACAGGAAGACAACAAAAAAAAATCCAAACAAACTAGGTTTTTTAAAAATGGTCCCAGAAATGCAATTCAACCAAAGTGTCATCAATGTAATTCTCTTAAAAGTAGATTTCAATCTTACAAAACCAGCTTGTAAGATTGAGAATTTCCTATCACTAATCCATCTAAAACTTCCAATACACTCCTTTGTGTCATTTATGTCATGGATGAGTCTTGAAGTTTGCAGAGTTAGTATCGTAATATGTTGTAATGAAGTTTATTAGACATATTAGTCCTGTGCTCCATGTATCCAGTCCTTAGCACACGAAGGAAGTACACATATATATGAGGATAATTTTCATCTTATAAGGATCAATTTGATCTTGTAAGGCTAAGTTAAGTAAAACTTATATACAAAATCTACGAGTAATTATAGTGACATCAGTTGCATTCATACACAATAGTAAGGAACGCCACAAAACAACATTTGTCCGCTGTTTCCCACATTATAAAGAAATGCAACAAAACTGCGACTGTGACAATTTAGAGAAGAAAACCTTTGCCAGCGAAACAATGCATCTCCCATGATGCTGTCGTGGGGCTTACGATCGAGAGGACCTGTAACCTAAACATGTCACAGCAACAGTAAATAAACAAGTTTTTTTTTTTTTCAGTTTCCGTATTGCACAAGTTTTCTGAATCTAAAGAGAGGTGAGAGAGAAGACGGGAGAAGATACAGTGGCTATGAGATCGACGTGAGGATCGTCGATTGGTTTGAGCATTAGTCGCGTGCTGAAGTGCCTGGCCGGGTGGAAATAGTCTGTGAAGAGCGAGGCGAGGGCGATCTTTCCAAAAGCGACGTCGTAGGCGGAGTGAAGCATGCGGTTGCGCGCGGCCATGGGAGGGAAGTCGAAGAGCGGAGGGACCAGCACCACCTGCGGCGGTGGCTTGGGTTCTCTCGAGAACAACCAGTTCCACATCGCTGTTGTAGGTTTCGATTCGAGGAGCGAACGAATGAGTATGGTGGAGTGAAAGAAAATCGACAAGGAGAAGAACAAGAAGTAGGTTCTACGAAGAATGTCATCAGGTATCGGTTGTCGCGCGCGCCATTTTCGCACCACCGCGACTACAATGATGACCCTGACGCTTTCAACTTCGAATGTGCATTTACCACATTGCCCCCTACGGTTTTTTTAGTTTGGTTAAACAAACATTACCACCCTCTTATTTTGCTTTTTTATTAAAAAAATAAATATATAATTATTATATTTAAATAAAAAAATGTATTTACATCATTATATTTAAATGTTATGATGATGTAAAATTATATGTGTAACATTTAAATAATAAATTTGATAATATAAAATTATTTTTATAATAAATTATTTAAAAATACATATTATTATTTTAGTATTGATTTGTTTATAGTAAAATAATAGATTATAAAAAAATACAGATATTAATAATAAATATGGATTGTATTAATAATAATGACTAAAAGTTGGGTTTGTCTAATTCCTGCACATCCACAATTACTAATTGCACCCCACCTTAGTGGAAAAAGACTAAAATATCTTTTAACACTGCGTCATATCATTGTTACCATCATTTCATTGTCACTTCATCATTGTCAGAAGAAAAAGAGAGGGAAAATGTTGCAAAGAGAAAAAAAAAATAGAATACGGAAAAATACTCATTCTAGAATAGCTTGTTCCAGAAAATTCATTTTGAAAAATTTATTCGGAAAGATAATATGTGTTTTAGAAAGTCTATTCTGAAAATTGTATTCCAATAAATTATTCCATTCATTAAGGAAAATTTATTTCAGAAAATTGTTCTAAAAAATTTATTACATAAATCCCAAAATACTTGTTCCAGAAATTTTCCATAATATACATTCTGAAAGTCACTTTGATGGAAGGTAAAATAGTCTTTTGAAAATTTGGACAGTGCCTGAAAAAAGTATCGGGGTGCAGAAAGTAAACACCTAAGTGAGGAAGGAAAATTCGATTTTCCACCCTTATTTTTATATTTTTCTGAAAATCCTATTTAGAGTGGTAAGATTTTAAGAAGTATTTATCAGTATAATAAATATTTGTTTAAGTTTGTATTTTGATTTTGATTTTGAAAGTGATTTTAATTAGGATGTGAACTTATGAAATTTTAAAAATAATATTACACTATAAAATATTATAAGTGTTGAGATTTTGTAAAAGTTGTTAAAATATGAGAGATATAAGATATATGATTGATATAAGAGATATGTTACAAAGAAATTTCTCATTTTATTTTATTTATATTCTCTATATAATATATATATATATATATATATATATATATATATAATATGTCATAAAATATAAAATCAAATTATTTTACGTGATTTTTTTAAATAAAGTTATAAAATTATTATTCAAAAATTTAGGTGAGATACGAATTAAATGAGTGTGAACTTAAGCAAACGTTTACTCGGTAAAATTTTTAACATTTTGAAAAGTATTTTTGGAAATATGTTTGAAAATTAGTAATTATGAAAATATTAACTCATTGATGTCACTTTTGTAAGTCATGATTTTCTTTCAAGTACTCAAAAGTTGAATAATTAAATCAATATTTTGGAAAATGTGAAACACATGATGAAATAGGAATTTGGATTCTCTGCCAAGTTTTTTGTATTGTTTCTCTATTATGTCTTCATAATACACTGATTACCACTAATTTTGACATTTTAAAATATACTAAAATAATATTTAAAACACTAACATAATGTATTTTTAATACTCAGCAAAAGACAGCACCAAAAAAATCAGTAGAGAATCTAGACTCATGAATTAGTCACAAGTAAATGGCAAGTTTTAAATAAAATTATATTTAGGGTTAGACATTCATTAAACTTGGAGGGAGATGTATCTCTCACAAGTATTGTTAAAAGTGTACAAATATCGTTAAAAGTATTAGTTGGAAAACACGATTGACTTGAAATGTGACATTCCTTTACATAAGTGCTAAATAAGATTTTATTTTTCTAAATAATTTTTTTTATGGAACATATTTTGATATAAAATAGGTTTTATAAGTAATAATAAGATTATTTGAGAATCTTGCGTTTTTTTTTTCACATGGAAATATCCTATATAATCACACAAACATTACAAATATTTAGGTGGCTATAAGCTTATAATCATCCAACACACTTTCTAGCATATTTTTTTTAATATTTTCTTGTTAGTTAAAAATTATTAAAAACGAAAACTATAAACTGATTATTGAATAATATGTAAAACTGATAAATTCATATAATATTTTACCAATAAAAATTATGATAGAAAAATCGGCATATATTCTTAATATTTATCTCCCTACAAATATATTTAATATAAATCACAATTTTAAGAAATAAAAATTAGGTTATAGTAGGACTTTTCCTGTATTTCGTAGGATTTTTTTTATTATTTCGTATAATTTTACCAAATTTATAAAAAGAAATTGTGAAAATTCATTTTATGAAATTAATGAAACGGTGTAATAAAGATTTTTTATGACAATTATAATAGGTTTTTTTATGTCAATTACACTCTATATAGAAATTTTTCACTTTTTATACAGGATCAAGAACGACCATATGCAAAGTAAACTTTTTATGATGTTGATAATGTTGACACTACCCTATCGACATTGTTCAAGTTCTAATGGAGCCACCTAACTTCTTCAAACACAGACCACTCTCAAACTCTTGCCTTCTCGTGCACCCTCCTTAACCCCGCAACATCGTCTTCTTCACTAGTTTCAACAAGTCTAGCTTCATCACCCACAATATCACGCATATGCTCCTCTAGCTCAGCATTTGCTCTGCCTTCTTGTCGCAAAATCTATGCGCTCCATAACAATATTGTGGGATCCTCATCGATAAGGAGATGCTTGTACTCCTCAACAAGTAGGCACCACCGAAAAACTCTTCAATTTGGTACCTTGGCGAAGGTAAATGATGCACTCCTAATCGCATTCACCTTTGCCAAAGGTAACGCACTAGTCACAACGTGCGACATGGCTGTGCATTTGGCTCTATAGAGAAAGAGCTTTGCTCGCTCAATCTTGTGTTAGTGACATCCACTGCCATTCAAATGGTTTTGAGGATACCCTGACCATCGTGCTCATCGAGGCGAGAAATATCATCAAAGAAGAGTACACTACAAACCATCTTGCTAACAAGATCATGAGGAGTTCATCTTCAAGGTCCTTTTTTTGTTCCTTTGTAGAGCATTTGTTTTCCCATAATTTGTTGTTGTCTAATTTGAATTTGAATTAAAGGGTGAGAAGTGATACTTAAGAGATAGGGAAAATGATACTCAAAAACACAACCAACATAGAAAAAACACATTATTACAAAAATGTTACCACACCACTTATTATCACGAATAAATTACAATTAATATAATAAATTGTTGTAAAATCAATAAATTTCTATAGTAGAAAATTTGTACGGACTTTTGTTCTTTCTTATAAATAAAATTAGGAATAATATTTTTTTTCTAAATATTTAACATAGTTATACTCACATCAATAACATATGTTTACTCCAAAACAAACAATAATTTGAGTTCACTTTATTAATTCAAACAAGGTTAAATTACACTATATTTTAATTTAAGAAATCAAATTGATTAATGTTTTAAATTGTAAATGAAATGCCAATTATTTTATTCTTAATTTATCGCTTTAAAGTATATTAAGATTTAAATTTTTAATATATAAAAATGCTTTTTGAAAGAGTGAAATTATGACGATGACAATATATATTTGATCATACCTCCTAAATAGGGTTATATATTCGTACCAAATATCTATCATTTTTATTGAAAATTATTTTTCTTATGAAGAATCTAATACCTTCTTAATAAAGCACGTGTTATTCTAATCATATTCTTTCCATATATGACATTGAAACCCTAATTTTGTATAAGTGGTGGCCAAGTTGCCAACTCCCATTTGTCTTGTTCTTGAGTGTCACCATTGAAGAAAAAAAAGAAGAATGCTTCTTTCACTATCGAATACAATTCTTTTTCTTCCAAATTCCAATTCTAATGGGTAGTGCTCACTTTTTCATCAAAAAGGGTTATACTATGTTCTTTCTCAACCCCAAAGGTCAAACAAATATACAATATTAAAAAAGTTTATAATTTTATTTTAATGAAACAATTCAAATATTTTTATTTTCTAACACTTTTATCTTTTTATAACCTATCAGATATATTACTTTTTGTTTAGTAAACTTTCACTTATGGTCTTTAATTAAACTTGATCTAATTAATTGAGAATCGAATTCTTTTATTAAATTTTTTGAGACATCAAATTTTATTTAATTCTATAATTGTTTAATAATGTCTGCATGGAATTTAATGAATAAGAAATAGAAAAGTTAAAATAAACAAAAAAAGGACCACAAAGTGAATAACCATTTATTCTATGTTTTTATTTTTGAGTCAAGGAACAAGCTAAAATTCTAGAAGTACCTTGGGTTTTGCATTGTGTATATATTTATTTCTTATTTTGGTTTCTTCAAAGCAACGCGACCCAGATTGTACTTTTCTTGTTTTCTTCTGACTCTAACAAGGTACACTAATATGCTATGTCTCCACGTTAACCGTTAAATTTCACTATCATCATGAAAACGTGAACACTAGCTGCTGTGTTATCTTTGGTTTTCATCCTCTTGTCTTCTTCTCAAATAAACAATTTCTTAACCAAAAGATTGTGTTTTTCTGTGTGTTCTTTAGGTGGGCATCATTTGTTTTTTTATATGCTGCTAAACCCATTTCTCTCTTTTAGCCTCGCCCTGTGAAAAATTTGTTCTTTTGTTGTTTCTAAAATCTGAATTTTTCTTACTCTGTTGGAAGTTTTGTATCATATTTCACTTTTTCTCTGACTCCCACCGTCTGGGATGAGGAAAAGAAAGAGGGGATTTTTAGTTTGTTTTTTGAGTGGATTTTCCGTATTTTACATTATTTTGAAGCGTTTATTTATCATGTAAGAGTTTGCATGTGCTAAGTTTAGAATTTGGTTCTGCATGTGTAGTTCATGGTTGTTAATAAGATTTGGAGCATGATCAGTGTTTACATTGTGTTGGAATGGGTGTGGTGTTGTATCCTTTGTTATCTTTGTTGTGTATTGTCAATGGTTTTTTACCAAGTGTTGTTAATGGTTTCATCTGATCACATTTTCCTCTCTCAAAGTAAAGTGATCATTTGTTACTGATTGGTGCGGCAAATGTGTATAACGCCAAAAATGAAGAGTGAAGAATTTTTGTTTGTAGTGTTCTTTAATTCTATATCTTTCTGCTTTTCATATGCAGTCGCGTACTTGTATTGCAATGGCGACTTGTATACCTGCTGGAAGTGGCACGCTCCAATTTACAGTGACAAACTGCAAAGGAAACAGTTGTAGAAAGACTGCTTTAGTTTCTGATGCACCAATCGCACGATTCTTACGAAAAGATCTTTCATGGTAAAGATTTCAATCCAGAATTTGTATTAATAGTTTTTGAAGTCTAAAAATACAGTTCCTGTTTGCTTCTCTAGTGCTAATTGTTGGATGAAGTTTTATATGTTTTTTATAACATCGTATAATTTTTAGTTGCAGTTGTAGTGTTTGCTTATTGTTCTGTATCTTGCTTTGATTGAATGCCTAAACAAAAGCACCTATTTTATTTGACAGAGTCTAAATTTGTTTTTGATGAAAATTTACCTGTTTGAACAAGATCATTTAGTCAAGTTATCATGACGTTTTGTACTTTGTAGCAATTGCACATTATTTACTTAAATGTTTGAAACCAAAAGTTGTGGGAGCTGGCTACAAACCTATCTATCAGTAAAGGAAAAGTTGTAGTAGTATTATTCATTGATTAACTATGTATACTTAAGTGTTTTGAAGTAGCCTCTGGAAGTTTGCTCATAAACACTAAAAGAAAGTGGATCTTCACTTTCTGCTTCATTCTTAGCTGAATTAATGATTTTCCATTGTTTCGGGGTGCAAAATTTTAGGTCTAAGGCAGTATCCAAGGTCCCTCAGACCCACAGATGTGCATTTTCTGCAGCTTCACTAGGAAAGAATCATAAACTCTTCAAAGTCATTTCCTCTTGCAAGGTAGATGGTCACACACGATGCTTTGACTTTTCTGTTATTGGGAGTGGGATTGCTGGCCTCCGCTATGCACTTGAAGTTGCAAAATATGGATCTGTTGCAGTGATAACCAAGGCTGAGTCTCATGAATGCAATACTAATTATGCTCAAGGTGGTATTAGTGCTGTGTTATGCCCTTCAGATTCTGTGGAGAGTCACATGAAGGACACCGTTGTGGCTGGGGCATATCTTTGTGATGAGGAAAGCGTCCGAGTATGTTCTGGTCCTATTAAATTTGCACTGTGAATTATTCTTACTACCTGATCTGTCCTGGTTGGTTGAACACTGAGCCAATTTCATCTGAAATTCTTAGTATGTTTTAAGGAGAATGGTTTTGTCAACTGAATTTTTTGTTTTTTCAAAGTATATTTCCATTTGCTGGCAGTAATGTTGTGTACTAACAAAATTACACAATCTGGGAGTTTCCAATTTAAATTTGAACTGCAATCTATTTACTTGGTTCCTTCTTGGCAATTGCTAAGCACTGAATTGTAGTGATTCCTTAATTTATGTAACTAATAAGCATTCTGCCTGATTTCCTAGGATTGAACATGTAAGAATTGTCATGTTTAGTTGTTCAATAATGAATTACTATATGTTCTATGCTACTGAATTGAACAATTTATTAATTTTGATTCTTTCTTCTAGGTTGTCTGCACTGAAGGACCTGAAAGAGTCAAAGAACTAATTGCTATGGGTGCATCGTTTGACCATGGGGAAGATGGTAACTTGCATCTAATGAGGGAGGGAGGTCATTCACATCATAGAATTGTTCATGCTGCTGATATGACTGGGAAGGAGATTGAACGTGCTCTACTGGAGGCTGTTATCAACAATCCTAATATTTCTGTGTTTGAACACCATTTTGCTATTGATCTTCTTACATGTCAGGTTTGTTATTTCTGGGATTATATTACTCTTCTTTATATTAAATGTTTTGTATCATTTATGGTGTTGCTAGTGAACAAATGTGCTGGCATTTTGAAAATTTAATGTTCGAGGGTTTTTGTTCTTTTGAAATTTTCATTTCCAAATTTGATCTTTAGAGCATTTTGAATGTTTTGATGTCTTCACTAACCAAAGCATTCCACTGGTGCTGCAGGATGGATCTGATATAATTTGTCTTGGTGTTGACACACTGAATACTAAAACCCTAGAGGTGGGAACAAAAGTTATCTGTGATCTTTTGAGAAGAAAATAGTTGCCATCAATGAATATGTTTTCTAAAATTTAATTTTTTTAGCTTGTAGGTGATAAGATTTCTTTCAAAGGTGACCTTACTTGCATCTGGTGGAGCTGGACATATTTATCCCAAAACTACAAATCCTCTGGTAGTCCTCTCTTTTAAGGAATTGAATTCTCTCTTTTATTCTACTTTACTATTTAATGATTGGTTCATTTTCTGTTTTAAGTATTTAAGAAAACAATCATGGTGAAAATTGAAATATTCTAGCATGAGTTCATAATGCAGTTTTATTCTAATAGTTAAACCAATTATGATTATAAAACAGTACCTCCAGTTAGAAAGAACTGAAAGTAAAGGATTCCTTATTACAGTTACTAACTCATTCATAATGTCATCAACTTACTTGGATGATACACTATAATTTTACAATGAATGATTAAGGTATAAATAAAGATCAATCTGCAATAATACAGTATACTTGAAACTAAAAGTGCTGTGTTTTAAATTATCTGTTCTTAGTGTTCAAAGTATTGTAATGAATAATCTCATTTTTTTGCACCCCAGATGTGTTGTTCTGTTTGTTGTATAACTTGCATTATGATACCCTTATTTGCATGTTAATTTGAATTACTTTTTCTAATCACAGGTAGCAACTGGAGATGGGATTGCCATGGCACACCGAGCTCAAGCTGTGATATCCAACATGGAGTGAGTAAATTATTTCAAAACTATGAATATTTACTGTTTAATGAATATCTCAGACCAATAATAGGAAATAAACAGAATATGTCACAGTTTAAGGATATCTATGACAAGTCTGAGTTTAATTTTGATGATATGAGGGCTTTCATAATCATAATCAATGTAGTTACTGCTCAATGAGAGTTATATGAGCAACATAACTGATAATTGTCTCCGGTGTAAGCTGCAAATTATCTGGCCATGTGTTTGATAAAGCTTATCAGCATTGTATATCCTTTTTCATTCTTGTGACAGGTTTGTGCAGTTCCATCCAACTGCATTAGCTGATGAAGGACTTCCTATTAAACCAACCAAGCTTAGGGAAAAAGCGTTTCTGATATCCGAAGCTGTCAGAGGCGATGGAGGCATCCTTTACAATATAGGCATGGAAAGATTCATGCCAATGTACGATGAGAGGGCAGAGCTTGCTCCAAGGGATGTTGTGGCCAGAAGCATAGATGACCAACTGAAAAAGCATGGTGAGAAGTATGTTCTTCTTGACATAAGTCACAAACCAAAGGAGGAAATTCTCTCCCATTTTCCCAACATATCTGCTACCTGTCTCCAGCATGGCTTGGACATAACTCGCCATCCAATTCCGGTAGTTCCGGCTGCTCATTACATGTGTGGAGGAGTTCAAGCCGGTCTCCAAGGAGAGACCAATGTGAAAGCTCTGTATGTGGCTGGTGAGGTTGCATGCACAGGTTTGCACGGAGCAAACAGGCTTGCTAGCAACTCATTGCTTGAGGCACTGGTTTTTGCAAGAAGAGCTGTGCAGCCCTCAGTTGATTGCATGAAGAGCTCTAACCTTGATCTGACTGCATCAAACTTGTGGCCTAGACCTACTGTGCCTTTGTCCAATATCACTGACAAGATCTTGTCAATGACAAAGGAATCAAGGACAGAATTGCAAACCATCATGTGGAACTATGTTGGAATTGTTCGATCCACCATGAGACTAGAGACAGCCAAGCAAAAAATCGGTAACTTGGAGGCGAAATGGGAGGAGTGCTTGTTTCAGCATGGATGGAAGCCAACAATGGCTGGCCTTGAGATCTGTGAGATGAGAAACCTCTTTTGCTGTGCAAAGCTGGTGATCAACAGTGCCCTTTCTAGGCATGAAAGCAGAGGATTGCATTACACAGTTGATTTTCCTCATCTGGAAGAAAGCAAGAGACTTCCAACAATCATTTTTCCAAGTTCAACTGTAAACAGTACATGGAGTTCTCGACAATTACACAAACAGCATCAAATTGTGTCACAACACATATAAATAGGTAGGTCTAATTGAAATAAGAACCTTAAGTGAATAATGTCTTATCTCCCTCTCTTACAGTTTTCTGATTTTTACTTACTTACACTCATTGTTTAACTATAGCAAGAGATGTATTTCCTATAAGTATTTTGCATCAGTTTCAATCAAATACATCAGTTTCAGTTGCAATCAAATCACAGAAATTCTGAATACTAATTTTTGGTTCTTATGCTATCATGTTTCTCTACATGCATATTGTTCATTCACAAGAAACATTAGGAGGTGATTAATACTAGAAATACATGGCCAGACAATTCGATTATGACTTAATCTTGATAATTTATGTTACATTTTTTTTTGTGCTTATAACCAAGAACTGTCAGACTTTTCAAGCGACACCCCTGCATGCAATACAAGAGAGATAATTATAAAGAATAGATGTTTTGTTACTAACTCAATCATAAGGTATGTAAAATTTAAAGGATTAAATATGTTTTTGGTCCCTCAAGTCTCAGTAAAATTTGGAATTAATCCTTCATCTAAATTTTTGACCAATTTAGTCTTTCATCTTTAGAAATGCGTGGATTTAGTCATTTAATAAAATTTTGTTAAGTTTATTTGAAGTTTCAAACGTGTTTTATGATAATATTTGAGTTAGTATTTAAACGAAAATGGGTCAAATAATGTAAACAATTCAAATATTATTATGAAATACGTTTGAAATGTTAGATAAACTTAACAAAAAAATCGGGTTAAAAGGACTAAATCCATACATTTTTAAAGATGAATGACTAAATGGGTCAAAAGTTTTGAAGATGAATTAATTCCAAATTTCACTTAAACTTGAGGATCAAAAATATATTTAACCCAAATTTAAACAACACGATAATAACACATGTAAAAAATTGAATAGTAAAATATGCGAAAAATAAAAAATAAAAACTTGATGGTAAAATGTGCGTAAAAAATTTAAATAATAAATTTTACTAAGGACAATATTTGAGTTATAAAATGTATGAAATAAAGTAAATAATAAAATTTGTTAAAAGTAATAATTGAGTAGTAAAACGTGAGCTTTTTTTATATGTAAGAAACTCCAGCCCAATATGTATGAAACTCCAGCCCAAACACTGTGCCATTTTGTAGAACTCCTGACCATTTAATTTTGGCATTTCCTCTTCTTCGTGTGATGGGCTAAATTATGCATTATGGACTAATTTGAAATATAATTTATATATTGGATAATTAAAAATAGTCTTCTTTTTATGATTCAATTCAAAATATTGTTTTTGATCACCAAATCTGAAATTATGTTTGAATGGCATAATGTTGTTTTTGTTAATATAATTCTATTTCTAATATAATAATATTTACTGTTAAAAGAATTTTATAGTATATGTTGTTGGATAAGATAATTTAAGAAACTAATTCATTTATTTGGTGAATTTGAATTTTTGAAGTGAAGTGACTTGTTTGGACAATGAAATTAAAAAAAATTAAAATTAAGAAATTTTTAAAAAGTTATTTCAAATAATTAAAATAATAGAATTTAAAATTAATTCAAGAAAAAATGGAAAATGAAATTTCACAAGTTGTAGAAATGTTCATTGGCCACGATAATAAAAGTTCATAAGTCCAAAAAGTCGACTCATATTAACCTTCAGTTTGAGTTGAAGGTTAGATGAGTGGGTCTGGGTCGAAGGTCGAATTGAGTCAGCTTAGATCGGAGATTCAAATCAATTAACCCTAGTTGAAGGTCGAAACGAGTCAATCTGAATCAAATTAATTTGAATTGGCCCAAATCGATTCGACTCAAATTGAATCGACTCAAATCAGGTCGAATTGACTCATCAACTTTAACCAAAAGTCGAGACTAATTGTCGCCACTTGAAAGTCGAGTTAAGTTAATTTGAACTCAAAAATAAAATTGGATTTGTTTTAAAATAAAAGTTAAATTGTTTTCTTAAAAAAAATTGAAATCTAAAATATTTTAATTAATTATTTAAAAAATAAAAATTTCCAAGTAATTAAAAAACTATTATATTTTAATTTATTAGAATTATTTAAATTTTTTATCCAAATACAATTTAAAAGTACTATTTCCTATTACATTCATGTAGAACCTGCTAGTATTTCTACATCCTTTTATCTAACATGAAAATTATTGAAAGATCTAGTTTATTGGGAATATAAAAAATGTGAAGTTGATATGAATAGTTTGAAAGTTGGTCTAAATTGTATAATAATATATAATATATATTTGAAATTATGTAATCTTTGAAATTATATAATCTAAAATTTAGCCTAAATTATATATTATTTAAATATTTTGGATTATTTAATTCAAAATACATCTACATATATATTAATTAATTTTTATATCATGAGAATGAGAAGTGGAATAAATAACTTGATGTTCTCAAACATCTTGTGTGGCCCATTTCTTCACTGAACTCATGCACAGAATCTCTGATCACCGTTGATGCTGCTGTCTCACACTTCACCTTCAATCATTCATTCTTATCCTTCACTCTCAAGTTGTGAATCAATTTGATCATACTTCTCACTAAAGAAACACAAGTTAACAATAAAATTCCTTTAATTACCTTTCAATACACTGATTAAGGTAATATACAAAATTTAATAATTAGGTTCAATTATTTATTTTATCTTTATAATTATTTTAATTTTAAATTCACCCTAGATTTAGTCTTTATATATAGGAAAAGTTTAAGTTTTAATCTTTTACAAAATAACAAAGTGTTAGTTTCACATGTATACAAGTTCATTTTTTGTTGCTATTCCTAATATTAGAAGGCATTTTTGACATTAATAAACTATTACAAAAGCTGTGCAAAAAGTCATACTGAAATTTGAACTCTTAAAAGACAAAAAATATAAAATGGATAGACCAAAAAAAAAAAAAAATTAATCTTAAAGCTGTATGATAAACTTCAAATGCTTTGCAATGATGACACCAAAAAGTCATTCATTTTGACACTAATATATCACAAAAAGTAAGAAGTGTACTGTAGATACTTCTAAATTGATTAAAAATGTAACTTCTAATTCAAGAATCTGTCATATATATATATATATATATATATATATATATATATATATATATATATATATATATATATATATATATATATACTCTTAATAGCATTCATAAAATGATCACTCTCTTACAGAGGTTGCTTGTGGATTTTCTTTTCATTTCAGCAATGATAAAACAGGAAAAAGTCTATTTTCACTTTCAAACATGAACAGAAATATTACCCAAAGCAAGAGAGAGAACATGAACTATGCACAGTGATAAATAAAAATGAAATAAAAATAATACAGTGACATGAGAACAAAGTTTATACATTTACATGATACAATAATTTAGGTTTGAAAAAGTTTATATCTCACTAATCGATTTTTAGTTTGAACACTTAATACAGATTTTCTCAAAACGGAAAATCAATGGAACACAGAACGAACTTAAACCAATAATGTACTCTGTTATCCAACTATAAACTACAACATAAAATAAATTATATAAAAGATGATAAAAAATTAGAAGTATTGAGCAATATTTTTAATGAAAATGAGTTATTAATAAAGTTGATAATCTTGTTATAGTTATAGAAAAAAACTGCTATGATGAATTTATCGAATGTTTTACACCATAAGACTGCATATACTTACTGTCATGCCACAACCCTATGAGCAAATAACTTTTTTTAGAAAATATATATTGTCGGTGATATAAATCTCTCTTGTTCAGAGTTAGCATGGAATAGTCATTGCCTCACTGGAGTCTGAGAAGGGTTCTTCATGATCCTATTTATTGAGTTGAAAAGGACCACTTTTCTGAAACAACTTGCAGAGATTGTTACCACCACAGCACAACCATGAATTGTAGGAATCTGATTTATGCAATTGGGTTATTCAATCTGTGTGTGACAAGTACACTCATTCAAGTCTCATTTGGGAAAGCCTCAAACTTCAGCAGATGTTGGTTCCCAGCAATTTACAACTTTGGGGATTCAAATTCTGACACAGGAGCTGTTTCTGCAGCATTCACTGGAGTGAAGCCTCCCAATGGCATAAGCTTCTTTGGAAGCCTCTCAGGAAGGGCTTCTGATGGCCGTCTCATCATAGATTACATTAGTAAGTAAGCAAACATAGTCGATATACTGTATTTTTCGAGTCCAGATTTTTTACTGAGTTTTTGTTATTACCCTTTGTTGAGCATCAAAAGTATACTATATTGGTATTTTTAGAAAGCAGTAAAGTCTAGTAGAGAATTTAAATTCGTATTTTTCCTTTAACAGATAATGCACTTAACCCTTCTTTGATACAAGCACACATACAGTTGGAGATTGTTTAACATGTTTTGAAAACGTTTCCTACAAGTGTTAGTGTCCCGAAAATGTATGACATAGTGTAAGTCTTATATTTTTTAGCTTTGTACTGACATAGTGTAAGTTTTATATTTTTTAGCTTTGTACTGACATACTCTTACTTGTTGTATGTGCTTTTTATTTAGTATGTATCAATTAAAAAGCGACCCTTTTCACTCATCTGTGATGAGATCATTGTAATCCTATTGACTACTCAATTATTGGATTATGCAAGTTCTGCATTTCTTATGTGCATCACTTTTTTGTGTGTGGATATATGTAGCTGAAGAGTTGAAGCTGCCATACCTGAGTGCATATTTGGACTCAGTTGGATCAAATTACAGACATGGTGCAAACTTTGCAGTTGGAGGCTCTTCCATTCGGCCTGGTGGTTATAGTCCATTCCCTCTTGGCCTTCAAGTAGATCAGTTTCTACGGTTCAAGTCTCGCACCAACATTCTCTTCAATCAGCTTTCTGACAACAGTTGGTTTCTTTTCCACCCTGCATTTTCTTTCATTTTTTTGTGATTTTGTTAGCATGATAGACTAATGTCCGTAGATATTGTTTCCAAGTTCAAACAAGAATTCTGAACATCAACAGAAATCTTATTTCACATGGATTACACAACATCATTAACATCAGTAGAAGACTAATCTTTAGAGATATTGTTTAGTAAGGAATCTTTCCTAAAAACCTCCTCTAGTGGGTCTCATTGTCCCTCTCTTTGCATACTAAACCGTACAATATATTTTCCTCACTTGTGCTTCCACAAACCTTCTTCTGCACACATTGAAACCATCTTTACCAATTTTTTGACCTCTTTTCTTCAATTGGTGTCATAACAATATTTCTTTTGGAATAGTTTAAGTCTGAGTCTAAGTCTCAGATCGGAAAAAATAACAAAGTTATACACCATATATATATATAAGGAAAACCCACAAACCTATTGTCTTGACCTACAAACCTAATGTCTTAGGTATTGGATTAAAAGTGTTGTCAGTTTAACTCGGGTGATATTTATGTAATCTCTTCCTAGTGAACCCCTCAAGAACAGGCCCATCATTTCTTCATGTTCAATCCCTTTTACAGTCTATCCTTTCTTGTGTAGCCACACATTCATCTTAATGTTTCTGACTGCTTCCACCTTAATAATGTTGATTCTTAACCTGTGGTAACAGTGAAACTTGAACCCGTGTGATGTTTCCAGGGACAGAGACACCTTTCAAAAGTAGTCTTCCAAGGCCTGAGGACTTTTCCAGGGCCCTATACACATTTGATATTGGACAAAATGATCTTGCCTTTGGTCTTCAGCACACTTCACAGGAACAAGTTATCAAGTCAATTCCTGACATTTTGAGCCAGTTCTTCCAAGCAGTGCAGGTAAGCAGCCCCCAAAGCATTATTGACACTATCAGATATAACAGAGCAATAAAAGTTGGTTCTGGAACTAACACTTGTAATGTCTACATTTCAGCAACTATATTATGAAGGGGCAAGAGTGTTCTGGATTCATAACACTGGTCCAATTGGATGCTTGCCCTACAGTTACATTTATTATGAGCCCAAGAAGGGTAACATTGATGCAAATGGCTGTGTGAAACCTCAGAATGATCTCGCTCAGGAATTTAACAGGCAGCTCAAGGACCAAGTGTTTCAGATAAGGAGAAAGTTCCCACTTGCCAAATTTACGTATGTTGATGTTTACACTGCTAAATATGAACTAATCAGCAATGCAAGGAGCCAAGGTAATGTTTAAGTCTTCAAAGTCACATAATTTAGGGAAAGACAATGTTTTTGTTCTTATTTTTTTATTTCAATTTGGTTTCTTTAAGAAATTTTCACCATGGTTCTTAAAATATTTCTTTTAGATCAAACTTGGTCAACTAGGTGATATATGCCAACCCTTGAGAGATGTGTCACTCTGTATCTATCTGTCACATTAGTCCAATATGATGTTACTGCAAAAAACTGATAGAAAAACTATTTTGGTTTAACATAAACACTTTAAGGAACTAAAAGAAAACATTTCAAACAAATTGAAAAGATAAGTTGGGAGATTCAAGATATATTTTAGCCTTTTGTTCTCAACTTATCATTGTTCAATTAACTTCTATGCTTGATTTATGACAGGTTTTATGAGTCCGTTGGAGTTCTGTTGTGGCAGTTACTATGGCTACCACATAAACTGTGGGAAGAAAGTCATAGTAAATGGAACAGTATATGGCAATCCATGCAAAAATCCTTCTCAACATGTTAGTTGGGATGGCATACACTACTCTGAGGCTGCAAATCAATGGGTTTCTAAGAGAATTCTCTATGGCTCCTTCTCTGACCCACCAATTCCAATTGGGCAAGCATGTTTCTGAGCACAGTTCATCTGTTACTAGCTAGCTACTCATATTGAGATATAGAACCATACATTATTGGGGGCTTCACTCTTCACATTGTTATTTCAATAAACAAGGAATTTGTGTAAGAACAATTTGAATGGCATGCTCATAACAGTGCCTAATTTATGTTGTGGAAAAAGCTAGTGTAGCTTAGTTTCATGTGAGGTCACACTGCAACGGCTCAACTACCAGAAAATGTTCATATGTCTAAAAGATTGGAATTTGGAAGAGATAATTTGTTGTTCATCCAACCAATATATTTGGATTTTAGTACAGTGCAGGTCCCTTATACAGTTCAGTCCAAAAAGCCTTCTTGACCCAACTGTTTCATCATTTCACTAAGTTACTCCTAAGTGATATATATTTATTAAAGAACTGTCCTTCAAATACATTACTTTATACATAAACCAAATAAAAAACTTGTTGAAATATATCTGATGTGACAAACACAAATATAATTTTAGAAGTTTTTAATTTTATGTTAGCAATGTTAGAAAAGTAATGATATGATGTAACAGGTAAACAATTAATGTGTATGTTACCTAAACGTGAGAGTTACTCCATCAACTACTACAGTACTACCATGAAAAACAATGCATGTCCTCTACCATTTAACAAATCATTTAAGGATTTAAGAACAAAAATGAATAGTTCAGATAACAGTACAATTATCTGATCTAAAGCCCAATTAATTTCTCAGAAAACATTATCGTTAGATAATATCAGAATGATCTAAATCCTAAAAACTGGTCAAGACGTGCATTACAATGTAAGCATAAGATTTTGATGTATGATGTCAACTACAACAACGTTTCTGCTGTCTGCAGTGTCATATTCATGCTTGTCACGTTCATAAGACCCTTGAATGTAACATTGGAACTTAAAAATACGGTTGCATTGAATCTAAAACGTGGTTAGAAGCAACTGAATTTTCTAATGGGACGTTTGATGTAGCAGTAGCAGCAGTGGTGAAAATTGAGTTTCAACATCTATTTGTATTATACATGGAATTTTGAATTTCCGCCATTTATGAATTCAATTACACAAAGAAAATTATGAATAACCGAAATTTCTCCTTTTCACTATAGAAAATAGCATATATGAAGTAACTTCTGTGAACATCCTTTGGTAACAAACAATTGGACAGTGGAACCTACTTCCACTTTGTTATTGTTTCCTGGGCAAATTAGAAAACAATGATCAAAATGAGCAAATGTATTTTATATACAGTGACATGTTTATAGGACCCTGATGCCATTGTTTTTCATGAGCTGAGAGTTGCTGTCAAGAAGGGTTTCCAGTGATCTTCTTGATCTCCTGTTCCTGGCCCTGCCTGCTTCTTTCAACAACTCTTCCAACCTACGTTTCTCATCATCCACATCAGGGTTTGCTGTTCCAAGTTTCTCCTCTCTCATGCCAACAACATACTCCAAAATTTCAATGGCATCATCCACTCTGCAAAAACATCACAAAATGAACAAGAAATGTCATCAAGTTATCTAATCACAAACTTCCATATATGGTAACTATTAAGTTTGTGGATTCTTACAATAACCACCTTAAAAATCATGCAAACGATTACTTCTGATTGATTGATAGTGTAACATATTTTAAACTAACAAAGCATAATGCTTTACACTAACAAAGCATAAAAATTAAACTCTTTTCAAATCAGAATAACAAGAGCAGTAGAGAGAGTGAATATGTTACCTTCCCATTGCATCATAGGTTCCTGCTAGATTGCTGCAGACTCCTAAGGTGTCTGGATGATATGGACCATACTCTTTTTCCAATATAGTCCTGGCCTCTTCAAACAGATCTGCTGCTTCATTTATAGCATAACACTGCACACAGGCTAGCCCCATTTGGTTCAAAGCAATCCCAAACAAAGCAGTTTTTTTCTCTCCGGTGGCGCGAAATTTGGCAATGGCACTTTTGAAGATGTTGTAAGAGTCAGAAAAGTTCCCCAGCATGTAATACATAACCCCCATTTGGGCCTCAATTCCTGCAACAGTGCTTTGTTGACCAGGAGCATTGGCATAGATCTTCAAGGCCTTTTTGAGTAACTTCAACCCCTTTTCCAAATCATTTATGGATTGATAGATGGCAGCAACATCTATCAGACCACTAGCAATCTCTTCTGAGGAGATCCCGGGCTTGATCTTCCCAAAAATTCTGAGTGCATTTTCACAGTAAGACTTAGCCTCCTTGAACTTCCCTATCTTGTTGTAAAGATCAGCCAATCTGACATAGACCGAAGCAACTGTGGGATGATTCTCTCCTTTGGTTGATTTGAACACAGTGAGTGCTTTCTGATAAGAAAACACTGCCTCATCATAGCGAGCCAATGCTAAATAGGCATCACCAATGCTGCAATCCACTGAAGCCACATCTGCTTCATGGCCATTTGCAGCCATAGCCATGCTTGCCAAAACATAATGCTCTAGAGCAGCCTCATAATCACCCTTTGAGTCACAGATAAGCCCCATTAGTCTCCTATCTGCTGCTTCCTCAATGGAAGCAGGAGCCCCATTTCCCCTGTGAATATCAAGAGCCATTTGACACAGTTTCTCAGCATCATCAAACTGCAGTGCCTGAACATGTGCCTCAGCCACATACCGGCACGTCTCACCGAATCTTGGGTCTGTTTCCCCCAAAACCTGACCTTGAATCTCAAGACCTGCTGTGTAAAACAGCAGAGAATTCTCAATCTGACCCATCATTGCATATGTGTCACCCAATTGCATGCATCCTGCAAACTTAGCCAGTGCATGATCTTGGCCATCCTCCAACACAGGAATATCAATGGAACGCTCAAGAATGGGAATGGCCTCATTATACTGTCCTAAATTACAGTATATCGTTGCCAAGACATGCAAGCACATGACCATATCTAAACTTGGTTTCCCATCCGAACAAATCTCGAATGATTTCAAAGCTCTAAGAGCCAAATCGCGAGCTTTTCGTGGATTCTCACCTGAGGAAATCATGTCTCTTGTTTGCTTGAGCAAAAATGGTCCCAAGTCAGGATTGTCTAACCCTGCAGCAATACGCTCCTCAATCTCCTTCATACCAAGGTTCCTCCTATGCTTCCTGATGTGGTAAACACCATTTGCTTTTCTGACACCCTTTTCATTCCTCCTTGGAGTTGGCTTGGATGATCCTTCAATGACCCTGGTGGTTGGAGAAGATTGGCTGTTATTATCCTTGTTTGAAGGTTCCTTGCCACGTGACACAACATCTTTCTCAGGTGTTGAGCCACTAGCATTAGCATTGCCGTTGAAATCCTCTTTGTTCTCTGTAACCACCACCTCCTTTGTAATCTCCAAATCCACAATATCTCCCACTAGATGGCCCAGTTCTGAATCAATCCTAGACTCACCATCATAGGAGTAGAAACTGGCCCTGGAAGGTGAGTGATCAGAGCTCCTCATTTCACACACATTATGATACAATTGCTCAATTGAAGTATCCACCACCCCATCAATAGCCAAATCAATTGAATCACTCTGAATGCTTCTTGGACTCAGTGTACTCCTTGGTGATGCTTGTTGAGCAAAGTTATCCTTACGGGGAGTATAACTCCCGCTAGGTTCCTCTGCTGCACTATTTACATTGAATTCATCCATAGCGAAACCAGGCATTGAATGAGCACAATAATCAACACCTCACCTAAAATCAATAAGCCAAAAAAGAAGGAAGTTAGAAACTGTTCAAAACAGGAAAACAAAAACCAGAGTTTGCAATGCAACAACGTTTGGGGTCTCGTACAAAATCAAGAGCCAATTTTCACTTTTCAGGTGCAGACCCCAAAGCCAATGATGATTTCACGGGTGCCAATAATATTTCAGTAAAAAGAATGCTCCTGTCTTAGCAGAAACAGAAAAAAAGAACCAAAAGTAAAAGGGAAATGAATCAAACTTTATAACCCATTACAGCAAACCAAAAAGAGAATAAAGAAAAGCCAAAAGCATCTAATTATATTCCATCTGGTTGATTGCGTGACATTGCTTCTTCCCAGATGCTACATATTCACATCACATCACAATTCACAACACAGCACAAAAAACGTATTCTGAAATTCCATCAATGTCAGTGATCAAACTCAGCACAACAAAGTAATGTGAAAGAACAAACACAATCAAGAATCAAACATTTTTTGCTGCAAATACCAGAAAGCAATGAAAATTCAGCACCAGACTTCTCATTGAGGATAACATACAAACAACAAAAGGGTGTGTCATGTGTGATGCAAGGCATTAAACACAGAACCAAAGCAAAACAACACAATCGAGACAATGAATAGGTTGTTTGTGTTTGTGTTACTATTACCTTTAGCTCTCTCCAAAGAATTTAAGCCAAAATTTTCCAAACTCCCTTGTATGGGTGTTATGCTATGTACAGATTAAGAGATATGGGTCAACATAGCTGTATCATTTGTATTGGCATGCATTTATATATGTGCATGTGGGGTGTGGAACAAGAGGGGTGTCAGGTAATGCAATTTTGAGGACATGTGAAGGGCAAAATGGGGATTGAGTTAGAATTATTGAGTTTTTGTAGATAATATTATGCATTATGATGTGTAAGAGTTGTACTTGCTCCTCAGAGTTGGAATGTTGAAGCAAAACCAAGAAGGTGACCTCTCTCCCACTCTTTCCCTTCATCTTCAACTTCAACTGCTTTATTATTCTCATAAAAGAATCCATAACTTTTCAAAGTATCAATTAAGGATTTTGCCAGATAGATAGATATGAATATATATACATGCATTATCTATTATCAATTAATGATTGTTTTTCTTAGTTGAAAAGAAAAAGCTCAATTAGCAGGATCCAGAGCTAAATTAGACATGAAAAATAAATAATATGAATCATTGTTCCTTGAGCCTGAATTGATTATCACGATGTTTGGCATCAAAGTCAACTATATTATTGATCATATTGATAACATCCAAATATTTATTGTAAGAATAAATGGTCAATAAATATCTGATAATTTGCATCCAGAAAAAAAATAATAATAAAATCTTTATATCAAATCAGTAAACGTAAAAGTGTCTGAAACCATCAAGTATACCAATCAATTCAATTATAATGAAAATATTCTAACTTTTGCAGTTTTAAATTTAAGTATTTGATATACAACTGTGGTATATATTTAAAATGAGAATTTTATTTATACAGTAATTTATTCAAGTTAAAAGAAAATATATACGTGGTCTTTTTTTTTCTGGTATCTTAATCTCTCTCTTATATATATATATATATATATATATATATATATATATATATATATATATATATATATATATTACATTTTAAATAACAGAAATTATTTCTTGAAAGTAGCTTAAATTATTTTGCATGGACCTTTAATAAATTATTATAGAGTCAAATTTATTGAAAATTTTAGAACTTTCTTTTTATTTTAAGAAAAAGATTGTTTGGTTGACTTTTAAGACATGGATTTTCTGTTTAAAATTTAGTAGATATTTTCTTATGGAGATTTACTATCCGTATTTCGTCATCATTCAAAAATGAAAAAGACACAAGAATTATAACTTATTTATTTATTTATGGGTTATATATATTATTAATTAATTTATTTATTTATGTATTGGAGTTGCAGTTGAAACGTAAGAAGCATAGGTGGCGGTATTAACGGCTTTTGGAAGCGAAAAGACCAGGGACAACGGGGAATAGTAAAGTCACTGGGCGGTTTCGTGTGAGGGTGAAAGTTGGAGAGGAAAGTGACACGTGTCGAAAGTTAAAGCAATGATTGGTTGGTTTTGGAGGAATGTGAGCGTCCACGTGGACCACATTTCCAGCTGGTAACTGGTAAGCAGCAGTGATGGACCCCTCATACCAAGCCGCCAACGTGGGCCGGGCCCGGGCCCACGGGCCTACTTCCCAAAAGTTACATATTCCCTGATGAATATGTCTTTTTCTTTTTGTATTTCATCCACTTTGAACACAACAAGATTGCATTGTTATTAGAATTTAATTTGTTTTTATCTATTTTCATAAAATAATATTCATAAATTAGTTTTTAAGGAAAATATAGTACATCATGAAAGTTATTGAAATATGAAGATGAATAGATACCTATAATCATTATTCTTTACTCCAATAACTAGTTAATTTGGCGAGATTCAATTAAGTGAAAAAAACTATAAACAATATTAAAAATGTTAAGAATAATTTTGTAAAAATACTATAAATTAATGGCAAAGTTAATGTCAAATCAAATTAACAACTTTTCTTAAAGGTTATGAAACAGTGGACACATGTTTTGAAGTATTTAGTGATTGATGACTTTTTATATGAAGACCTATTTGTTTAGTGGAGACCCTCTTTTTTCAATCACTTTTTATGTGAATATTTAATGTATTGCATAGTTAGGATTTAAGTATATATATTTAATATAAAATATAAAATTATAGGTTGTTATGCATTGTGAATTTGCTAATTTTTATAATGAAAATAAATAATACATTGATATTATGAAGTTTTAAATTATCACTAGAAAATGGTCATAGAATTTAATTTTCATGATAATGATCTTATAAATAGTATAAAATGACTTGTATTAATTGATAGTGTAAAATTTTTAAAATTGAAATACATGACTATTAATATCTTATTTTATATTTTAGTCTTGATTAAGGGTGTAAAAACATTTAAACTCAAAATTTATTGATAGTGATATAATTAAATAAATCTTTATTTTTGGTCCTTAAAATTGTAAATTAAATTACCAAGAGTTTACATGTATTCGATTTCACTTTAAAAAACGTTTATCAAACAATATATAACCTATCGCATAAATAATTTTTTAATGACATTTTTTTTATTTAGGAGATTCCAACTTAAATATTATTTTTAATTGCCGGACCCCGCTGTGTTCGTACTAAACTAAACATTTATAAGTATTTAATACGATTCTCTATACATGCAAATAAGAAAAATGAGAAAAGAATATGAATATTTAAATTTTAGTTGAGAATTGTTGAAAAGGATGAAACAAGTCAAGAGTTGTGGATTTTGTGTTGACAGGTAGATAACGTGTTTTGAACATGTTTTTTTTTAATAGTTTGTGTTTCTTTCATTTAAAAATGTTCAATGACATTAAAGTTTACAAACGTAAGATTTTGTTTATGAAGTGTAAAGGGAAAAAGTTTTATGAACCTACATACATTAAGAGACAACTGGATGATTCACTTCGAATTTAACGTTTTTTTAAGATGAAAATTATTATTGTCATAATTTGTGTTTTGAAACAGAATTGTAAAAGTAAAAAAAAAAATTGAACTAAACTTTTGTTCTAATCATTTATAAACATACTATTTTAATTTACCATATTTTAATTGTGTCAAGTATAAATTAAGGATGATAATGTGGTACGGACTAACTTATAATAAAAAGTGCGAAGCAAGATGAGTATTTTAGCCCGTTGCCTCGCTTAGACATGTCTTACTTAACCTGGGATCCATGTGAGTTAACAGACGGGTCATCCCACACAGTTCACATTGACTTAAATATCTGGCAACAACAAAATACAATACATCGTGTGTGTTTCTTATAAGCAAGTTGCTCATTATAGTTTTTTCTCTAGTTCATTCAAAAGCAACTCTATTGTTCGCGTTTCTTTCCTTGTTCTAATCTAGATATAAATCATTTCTATTTTCAACATACTTGTACTTAAAAATTAGGAACTATACAATTTGAATATTACTTTTTTTTAAGAAATAAGCTTATAGAATTTTTTGTTTCTACTAATTTAATTAAATAAGAATGAGGTTATTAAAATCTTACACCTTGGTGAAAAAAATACAAAATAAATAATTTCTCATGCGGGTTGCAAGTCGGCTCGCAAACTTGCGGGCCAAACATTATATAGGTGGGTCAAAGAAATTAGCCTGCACTTTTTATGCAAGGAGGGCCAACCAAGTTCATTTTTTTTGCGGGCCAAATGCAAGATGGGCCAAAACAGGACCACATGCTTGCATTGCCATCCCAATCATAAATGTATGTGTGTGTCTTGTAAGAACTCTAAAATTAGAGACATTCTATTTCACGAGTTCCAAGTAGATAAATAAAACATACATAAACAATTCATTAAAATGTGCAGTTATTAAAGTTGGTAAAAATGGAGTTAATCCATACATAACCTTAATATCAACTTAAAAAGATATGACTTAACAAATATAAAAGGTTTATGTACATTAGAAATAAAACTCCAAAAACTCATTAAACCTCCAACTTGAACAACACTCATATGGTCTTTTCATCTCACCTGCAAACATTTCTGCTCACGCCATCATAAGGGTTATTGTAAAAGAGACATGACAATAACCCCAACAAGAAAAAGGATAAGCTAATAATAATTTTAAATATACATATATTTTACATTTATATAATAAACAATTCTTATTACTTGCAACCAAAAACACACATTCTCTAGAAAAATAAGCCAGATACATGATATATTATTCTAGACTCAATATTTCGATTTATGCATTGACTTGGACAAAAGAAACCTTACACTTGACATAAAACATCTTAGTGGATTATAGCAAAGGCCTTGGTTTCACTTGCCTTACCAACCGATCAAATTTCTCTTGACATGGTAAGTTAACCTATGGCTTTGCCAAAAGAAAAATCATACCCTTAATCTCGCCATAAGTACATCCTTCAACTCTCACCACCTAGATTACATTACTCTATATGAGTTTGAAAGTCTAGTAGAGTTCAAGATGACTTCTGACCAACATGTATCCCTAGTCATTGCATATAATACTAAATTAACAAGGATTTACATTTCACTTTTATAAGCATACAAACATACAATTCAATACTTTCCATCTTTCCATTCCATTCCTTCACTTTCATACTCATAACAACATTACCATTCCCTAACACAATTTCTCAGCAAGTTTCTATCAATCCAAGTTTAAAATTCATCAATAAGAACTAACAGACCTGCTTAGTGTGGCCAATTACTCTCTTAACAAGTTCCTCTGGAAGGACACTCACTTAGTAACTAAATGTTATACACAACAAGCTAAGCACTATAACAAAATATAGATTTATTCGTCTAGTGCAAGTAGACTCACCCAGTGAGGCCTTCTCCCTTGAATCTCTGCCAAACTTGAATTTGGATTTTGCTTAGCAAGAGTTTGCTTGTCCATTGAGCAAGCCTCCCATGACTATTTTCCAAACCCAATTTTGGCACTTGCTCAGCGAGTCTTCATAACGCACACCAACAAATATGCTTTGCAGACAGTACCAAACAACCATATAATTCAATTAATGATTCATTCTCATTATCAACACACCTATTGCATTCAAATCAACTATTATCAACCATAGATAACAATTAAGCAAATTAAATCCAAGATTTTCATCTCAACATTCCTTTTTACATATATCACAGATTTCCTATTAGATACTTTACTCATATCAATTCAAATTAGTCCAAACAATATCCAACGATTTAAATCAAATTAACAGTGTACCAACCAATCAAAACACAATTCAAAGCACAATAAATTAGAATTAACTTTCCTTACCTTGGTTAAACAACCATTTTTTCCTCAAAGATGCTCTTTAGAGATCTATACAACACAAGATCACCTAACTAACCAATACAAATCCCAATTAGAGAAATAAGCATATCATCAAGATCATAGAATAAAGATTCACCAAGAGAAACACATTTGAGCCACATGCATAGCCCTATAGCTGAAATGCAACCCAAAGATCTAAACTACCTCAAAGAGAGCAAAAAGAAAACTTACTTTATTCAACTCTTTGATCTAATGGTTGTGTAGAGCTTCTCGCTATAATAATCCTAATGTTCTTAATCTTCAAGAAGATGAAGATTGGAGTCACAAACCTAAGAGAGAGTGTAGAGAGAAAGTAAAGCAAAAAGGGTTCTAGAGAAATAGTGATTTTACAAAAATCAACTTAAGTTATTAGAAATTTATTTATAGTTTAAATTTTTTATTAATATTAGAATGTTCTCTTTTTAAACCACCAATCCTCGTATACCTTTTTCTCTAAGTTCTCACATTTCTAATATTTGATATCATTTAGGAGATAAAGTAAAAACTGATTATATACATTTTGTTATCTTCTCTCGTCAAAATTTTAACAAAATTGTAACTAAATCATCAAAGTTAAAATTTGAAATAGTTTAAGAGTTAAAATGAAAAATTATCGATAATTTATATACACAATTATCTTTTCACCCATCAAGACACTCTTTAAGAACGATAAAATCATACCGAAATCAATGAGTTTTAGATAATATTATTTTAATAATATTTGTATCACGTATGTTCAAGAACAATATTAATTAATCAAAGACTAACTAAGATAACGGATCATGTCATTCAGGTAAAAAATCCATAAACATAATATTATCATGGAGAGTTGATGTCTTTGCAAAATATATTCAGCTCTATATTATTAAAATTTATTGTCTCTTTTGTATTATATATATATATATATATATATATATATATATATATATTTATTTATTTATATATATAACAACATATTTATCTTTTATTTAAGATTTTAAATATCTTTATTGAATTTTTCCTTATATTATTTTTTCTCAACTTATTAAATATCTATGTTAAAAAATTTTAGGTAAATAATTGTTACTTACGTATTTCATTTTAAGTATAATAAGAAAAAATAATCTTAATATAAATTTTGTTAATTTTATTTAAACTTCATTGAACACATTTAATCTTTATTTAACATATGTTTAAATTAGAAGGAAAATTAACATTTATGCTATTAACTTTGAATAAAAATTTTCATCCTTCTATCTTTTGTTTTTGTTTAAAATTATTAATGGTTTTCTAAATTAATTTTCTTTAATAAATACCAGTTGAAAGACATGTGTGTTCCTTTTCTTTATTAATAAGTAAAAATAATAAAATTATTATTATTTTATTATACAATTAAATATAAATATTTTTTATAATTTTATTGTAAATATTTTTTATTTTTTTTGTAGATAATTTTGTAAATTTAAAAAAAATCCAATTTAAAAAAAGTTGTTCAAAAGATAAAATTAAAAAAACAAAAGTAAACATCGAAAAAGAAAATCTCTTCGGTATATAGATACATTACAATTATTAAAAACCACACAAATGTTATCATCTTATTCATCCATTAACACCTTTCCAACTAGCTAAATTAAAATTGTTAATTTTTCTTACTATGCTAAAAATAAAATATATTATTATTTATTATAGCAAACAAACTATTTATCTTTTCTTTTGTTTTTTATATAGTTTTAAGACTGCAATATTTTCATGATTTCAAGGGATGCTTTAACTAAAAATAAAATATATTATTGTTTATTATGTTTAGTGAAAATATAAAAAAACATATTATTAATTTCATGTTAGTTTATTGTTGGTTTTAGTAAAAATAAATAACCAAACTTTATTTTAACTATATATTACTTAACACATTAAATAAACAAAAGTATGTTACCTTTGTATTTAATAACAATTTGAGTGTTCCAAAAATGATGAGTGCTACACCATTATGGCTAAGAAAAAATTTCTCCTAACTAAGAAATAAAAATAACTTAGAAAGATTGAAGGATCTTCTCTAAAAACTTTGCACAAAATTCACTTTAATAATTGAAATCATTGGTTCAAATCATATACACTAAAATAGGAGTTCATCTCCAATTGTATGAATGGCCAAACCACCTAATTATAACCTAATTGACTATATATATATACATTACATTCCATAATACTCCAAACCATATTATAAAAAAGAAAGAAAAAATATTTTCCAAACCCAACACATAACAACCTTGTCTCTCAATTATAGAAAGCCATTTATAATTTTTCTTTATTTCATCATATTTATATAATTAGTTTATAAGGAAGTGAATCCATGCAAAGTCAAAGGAACCAAATCAAGACAAAATTGGGGAAACACCAAACCTTGTGATCCTGAAACAAATTTTTAAAATAATATTTTAGTAAAGTTTGTTTTATATCTCCTTTGATATTTAATTCAAACAGTTTTTATTTTTCAAAAGGATTATTTTAAGCATCTTATTATTGTTTTTTACAATCACTGAATTAGTATAGCCTCTCACACTAACATTTATCTTAAAATAAATAAAGAGGGCCAAATCTCACCTGTTATAAAAAATAAAATAAATAAAAGGATACATATATTTTTGCTTTTATTTTTTTAAATGTTATACATATCTCTCAACTAAGTTTTTTTTAATCTAATAAAAATCAAATATTCATTTGAGTGACTAATATTTTCAACAAATATTATTTAGAAGAAGATATATCTAAATATTAAATCTCTAATTACGACATTGCCAATCAAATACACTATAAGATGTTCCCAAAATCATCAATAATACAATATCTGTCCAAATCAGTTTCATTATCAGACATTTTTTATCTTCTCACTTCACATACTTTATCTTTGTCAATCATTATCCAGGAACAAATTAAACATAAAATAATCAATATTTTAAAGAAATTGAAAACAGCATCTTGTTTTTTTTAAAAATTTAAAACAACAGTGACCATGAAACTAAACAATATACAACTTGAAATCAAATTTACCTTGAGAAACTTACTCTACTAAAAATTCTCATATTACATGGGAATTTTCTTACAAATTTGTTAAAAAAATTTGCAAGAAAAAAATTTTTTCTATTATTTTTCTAAAAATTTTAATTGGCAGATAATTTCTTCATGAATAATTATTTTCTACAAAATTATAAAATTTACAAGTATTTTCTACAAAATTTGTTACAAAAAGTGTTTTATACAAAAAAATTGGTAAAAATTTTCTGCAACTCTTTTTTCATAACAAAATTTATAAATATTTCCTAAAACAAATTTCAAAACAAAATTGACCAGAAAATATAAATTTTTTTAGTAGTACTAAATACATTTTACTCATTATTTTTATATTGGTTAGGACTATTAATTAGTGGAAAAGAAAGATCACAGGTGAATTAGCAACTAATTCACAAAGAACTTTAAGTGGCCCCCATTAGGGTTAGGGCACAGACATGAATGTTAATTTAAATGAAGTTAAATAAAGACAAAGAAAACACCACCAGACATGAAAGGAATCTTCTGGTACTTTTATTTATTTTTTTATATGATAACGGTATTTTTTTTATTCTTTTTTGAATGAGTTGTGATCTTAAAGAAATAAACAAGGGTATGAAGAAGCAAAGAGGTTATTGTTTCTGGTGATGTATAATTTTTGATAGGGAAGTAGACGTAGGATCCACCATTTCCATGACAGGGAATCTTAAAAATGATATACCAACAAACAATCTTTCATTTTCTTCTTCATTTTTTAACCTAAATTTTTTCCCTCTCTTTAATGGGATGCTTCCTGCATAACCACTATACCAAACAACACTATACTACGGCCTCTATTATACCTACTCAATTTTGTGAGAGAAACTTAGCAATGAAAAAATCTTTACAAAAAACAAAGTATATAAGTTAGAGATTATTTGTATTAATATGTGTTGCATTAAATATTACGAGGTAGAGTTTGTTGTGATAATAATTTTATATATCACTTGCGGTTTATCAAAATTTAGTTGTATACAAAATTCTTCACAAATACAACTATTTATATCTATAATAATATATAAAGAGATTCTCTCTTTTGTGTCCACATTTCAAAATACTAATTTTACCTTTTAAGATAAAATTTTTATTAAATTTTTGAAAATTGACCATTACTTTTACAAGTCTTTTATAAAACGGTCTATATGTACTTTTTTATTTATTTATCAACGGTTATTTTCTCATCTTTTCTTATTAATTTCACTTTAATTTTAATTTTTAATAAATATAATTTTATTTTATATATTAACTTAATAACATTACAATATCATTATCTACTAATATAATATCACGCATATTAAAAAATGCGTACACACAGATACGATAGAATCTGTTTTTACGCTAGTTGTCATATAAAGGGAGTTTCTTAAAAATTCTTGAGGGATAAAATCATCCAAAATTGTAATATATATATATATATATACCTTCACCAATATCGTTGTCAGTCAAACTTCAAGACCTGTCATAATAATAAAATAAATTGGATTTCTTCAACTACATAGAAATGACAACCAATTTATTAGGTCATTTTACTATTTTAATCTGCAGTTTAAAGAATGAGATTCAAATCATGCATAATTGATCCAAATATCTGTGTAGAGAGTCCGAGTATACAAAAAATAATTGTCAAAATAGAAGGAAGAAATAGAGAAATTAGTTTTTAAAATTCTATGTTCTTAAAATTATTATTTATTTAGTTCTTAATAAAGAGTGTTATTAATTATTATTATTATTATTATGCAATGCAATAAATCGACTTACCATTTTTTGCCTTAAGGCCCAACTAGCCCATTTCAATGTCTTAGGCCGAAAACCTTCAACATATTTTTGTTTTTCTGTATATGTTTGGTATATTTAATTGGGCCTAGTTTACAGTAGGCCCAAGACATGGAGTGATTTGCCAAAACATTGCGATGGTTCAATTAAAGGCAAAATAAAAATTTAATACTTTCTTTTTCAGAAAATAAAACATAATATATTAATTCAAAATTAATATCTTACGATTGATTTTAGTTTTTTAAAAAAATTTAACCAATATATTTATTTTTGAGATCAATCATTGAAGTTGGTTTGACCTCATCTAATCAACAAGGTCTTCCCTTCAAACACAACCATTATCAATAATAGCAAGGTTATTACTTTGTATACATAAACATAGCTAACTCAGTACACACTTTCAAAAGTTCATCACCATTAACATTAACCATAACAACATCATGAGTTTGTGATAAGTTATGGTCATGGAATGGGATAAATAACCACTTTTCCTGTGGCTCTTGAAGTTTCTAAATAGGAAATGGCTTCAATAAGCTGAGAAAAAGGCAATGGAGTCTTGGGATCAAGTATAGGCTTCACTTGACCACTCTCAAAGTAAGGTCTCAGTTTCTCTAAGTTTGATCCTTTTGAAGTTAGTGCAAAAAAGATTGCTTGTGGATATCCAGGTGGCACTATTGTCACAACTTTTCCACCTTCTTTAATGGCCTTAAAGGCTCTATCAGTTTGCCCTGTAATATATACACAAGTTTTTAGTTTTTGGTAAGCAATTAGGGTTCATGAGAACCAATAAAGATAACATTCATTGGTTCAAAAGTCTCACCTACTGCATCATACACCAGATCATATTTTTCTGGAAGATCTTCAAAGTTGTACTTTGTGTAGTCAATAGCAAAATCAACTCCTATCTCCCTCAGAAGTTCAAGTTTGCCTGTGCTTGCAGTTGCTGCTATCTTAGATGCCTTATAAACATGTTTGGCAAGCTGCAAAACCAAAACAAACACATAGCAATTCACCATCTTAGAAAAGATGATCAGATAAGTTTTTGGACACAGATTAATCATATCATAAAGTAATAGATATTTTACATTAATATCACAATAATGAAAAAATAAGAGTTAAATATATTTTTAATCTTTAAATTTAGATATGAAATTGAAATTTGTTATCATTTTAAATTTTGATATATTTTGATTTCTAATCTTAAAAATTGAATAAATGTTAGTTATTTTAGTCCAATGATATTAACTTTTTTTACGTGTTAAGGGGTTTTAATCTGACATTTCAGTTATAAAACGTGTCAAATAATGTAAACAACTCAAATACTAACTAGAAATATTATTTCGCATCTCAAAACAAGGTTTACGCAATTAGATTAGAAAAATTATATCTATTCATGTTTAAAGTTTGATCAATCTGTATCAAAGTTTGAGATATAAACGTAAAAATAAGGGTTAAATTTGTTATTGTTCTAAATTTTGATTTATTTTAATTCCTAAACTTAGTAATTAAATGAATATTAATCATTTTAATTCAATAATACTAACTTTTTTTACATATTAAAGAAGATTTTAGTTTGACATTTGAATTAGAATGTATCAAATAAGATTTAATTCAAATGTCAATAAAAAAAATCATTTCACATGTAAAAAAATATTGAGTTAGAAGATTATATATATATATATATATATATATATATATATATATATATATATTATTTTTTAAGTTTGAGATCCGATCTGAATCAAAAGTTGAGACAAAAATAAATTCCAAATTTTCTTATGAATTTAGAGAGTAAAAATATATTTATTCTAAAATCCTTTTAAACAAAATTTGGATGTGATTTTTTGGCAGCAAAAATATATGTTAAGATGTACCTGAATGGCATAGCTTCCAACTCCACCAGCTCCTCCCAAAACAAGAACAGATTTGCCAGCAGAAAACTGGGCATGCTCAAAACCTTCAAGAGCAGTCTCAAGTGCCAAAGGAATGCTAGCAGCTTCAATGAAGCTTAGATTGGAAGGTTTATGAGCCAATAGTTTCTCTTCTGCAACAGTATACTCTGACAAAGTGCCAAGAATCTTGAGATTCGACAACCCTTCCTCGTTGATGTCACCATATACTTCATCTCCAACCTTAAATTTCCTTACTTCTCCTCCCACTTTCACCACTGTGCCAGCAACATCAAAACCAGGCACAATCTTCTCACACCATTAACAAAGTTTTAGACATTGAAAGTTTTAGAATGTTTTATAAGGAGGAATGAAATGAAATATCAGAAAAGAAAAAGTGGAGGTGTGTGTACATACAGGTAGATAAGGGTCAGTATCCTTGAACTCCCCATGCATCCTCTTGTAATCAACTGGATTAAGGGATACTGCTATGACCTTGATGAGAACTTGATCATGTTTGAGTTGTGGTAAGGGCCAATTAGGATCAAACTTTAGAACATCAGAAGGTCTACCATGTTCAGAGTAGTACCAAGCTTTTGTGTGGGTTGGAATAGTAGAATCAGTGCTTGATTCAGCTTCTGCCATGATAGATCTTTGTTTGTAGTGATTAGCAAGAGATTAGGGAGAGATTAAGAGAATAAGGAGTTATGAAGATGAAGAGCACAGAGGCAAAATTTATAGGTCCTAATTTGATGGAAAATTAGAATCTCATATCATATATAGAATATTCATGCATATTCTGGTTAGAGAATTTGTATTCTTGTATTTGAAATTTTTGTGATTTTCTTTAAACTAGTTTCGTATTTGGGTAGCTCTCTACTTAAAAATTAGTGCAGGACAAGGATGATATTTTTCGTTTGGAAAAAAAGAAGAAAGAATAAAACTCTATACTTTTTTCAATGAACAAGCATTCATTTTTAGCACTTAGTAATTGAATAACATATATATGAAAAGCTTTATGTTGGATGATCATATTTTAGTTAATTTAAAATATATAGCAGCCGGACAAAAAGGTATCTTAATTGTTTAGTGCCCATCAATTACCTACCCATTTTTTTAATATGATAATAGTGATATTAGCCTCCACATTATTTAATACGTGATTTGTTATAGGAACATGATATTATAGGCAGCGATTTTTTTGAGTGAAAAAGTGATATTTAAAAGTAAGTAAAAGTATTTTGACCTCGTTTGATGTGAGTTTAGGCTTACTTAAGTGGGACAGTAATTTGTTTCATAAGACGCATTTGGACGGGTTTGTTCGAAGTCTTACGTCGACTAGAGATAAAACCAAATTACAATATATAAGTGGATGCAATCCTCACCTTACAAGCAAGTTTTGTGGGGTTGAGTTAGGTTTAAAGTGCCTAACATGGTATCACAGCCAAGTTAGAGGCTATCCTAGCGAGCTTTCTTGGACATTTGGTTTCACCCGCGTGAGGGGGTGTGTTGGAAGTCCCACATCGACTAGAGATAAGACCAATTCACGATATATAATTGGGTGCAATCCTTACTTTACAAACCGGTTTTTTGAAGAATGGCTTAAGTGACATTTAGAAAATGAGCAGAAGATAATGAAACATTTCAAAGGTGAAAAGTTTTAATATTTCTTAATTATAGAGTTATGTATTTAGAGAAGTCCAACTAACAGAAGGTGATGCATATATTATTCATATAAGATTTTAACTCGATTAATACACAAATGGAGCAAATTACATGAAACATGGTAAAAGACAGACACAAACCTTAACTATAAGGAGTGCATAAACACAATACATTTATATCAATTGGGTATGGGATAAACAACCAGTTTTCCAATGGCTCTTGAAGTTTGTAAGTAGGAATAGGCTTCAGCAAGGTGAGAAAATGGCACTGGAGTCTTTGGATCAAGTAATGGCTTCACTTGACCATTCTCAAAGTAAGGTCTTAACTTGTCCAAAATGGAGCCTTTAGAAGTTAACACAAAGAAAATGGCTGGTGGAAGTCCAGGAGGTATTATTGTCACAGCTTTCCCACCTTCCTTCACTGCCTTCAGAGCTCTATCAGGTTCTCCTGTGTTTCATCTTTTCATCATCAAACAATGCTTTCATTCACAACACAATAGTGTCAAATAATTTCTGGTTTAAAGAACTGACCTATTGTGTCGTACACTACATCAAACTTTTCTGTTAAGTCTTCGATGTTCTCCTTTGTGTAATCTATTGCCCAATCAGCTCCCAACTTTCTTAGAAGTTCCAATTTTCCAGTGCTAGAAGTTGCTGCTATCTTTGATGCACCATAAAGATGCTTCGCAAGCTACAACAAAATATTTACATTGAAAAGATATGTTATGTGATCTCTATAATGTTAACCAAAGACAAGTACATTCAGACTTTTCAAAATTAACTAGCACAGAAATCAATTTTAAGCTCAATTCAATCTTATAAAACCTTTTCATGTTGCGATATGTATATTTTGAATGTAAAACTAAATATTAATGAATAATTTGATAGCAGTCTGATAACGAGTGGAAGAATAGACTTACAAACAATAATTTTCACTAAAATAGTTTTAATTCTTGACTCTGATACTATGTTAAAAGTAGATTTTAAACCTAACTTAACTTGATAAAACCGGACAGCCATAAATAGGTAGACGTAACAAGCCATTTATGTATTAGTGATAGAACGTAATCAAGATTCTTTTCCCAATCTTGTTCATTATAGTTGGTCACGAAGCTTCTTTATTATTGGTGTATGCATATTGAAAGTCACACATTGACTAGAAATAAGATAATTAAGTGAGGTACAAGCTTCACCTTACAAACCGGTTTTTTGGAGTTGAACTTAATACACATTTTTAACCATGAGAAGACTTACTATTTATATATTTGATTTAACATATAGATACATACCTGAATAACAAAGTGACCAACTCCACCAGCTCCTCCAACAACAAGAATAGATTTTCCAGCAGAAAACTCAGCACGTTCAAGGCCTTCATAAGCAGTTTCTAGTGCTGCAGGAATGGCAGCAGCTTCAATGAAGCTTAGATTTGGTGGCTTCAGAGCTAATAGCCTCTCTTCGGCAATGGTATACTCAGACAAAGTTCCAAGAGCCTTTAGGTTTGTTACTCCTTCCTCGTTGATATCACCATACACTTCATCACCAACCTTCAGTTTATGCACTTCTCTTCCCACACTCACCACCACACCAGCAACATCAAACCCAGGAACAGTCTTCTCAATAGCCACACAATTAAAAACAAAGTTATATTGTTTAGTATCCCAAACAATTAATCATGAAGAAACTGTAAGAGATTGAATGTGTATGCATAAGATTGAATGTTAAATGATGACTTACAGGTAAATGAGGGTCATAATCCTTGTACAAGCCGTTCATCCTCTTGTAATCAATGGGATTAAGGGATGCTGCAAGCACCTTGATGAGGACTTGATCATCTTTGAGTTGTGGTAATGGCCAATTATGATCCAATTTCAGAACATCTGGGCTACCATGTTCAGAGTAGTACCAAGCTTTTGTGTGGGTTGGGATAACAGGATCAGTGCTTGATGCATCTTCTGCCATGTTGGATGAATATATATAAACTAAGAAGAGGTAGTAATAATAATAAGGATTTAGATGAAGATGAAGAGCATGAAGGGATATATTTATAGGATCTGGTTTGAAGGAAAATCAGTATTAATTGGGATTTTTAATCATGTGAGACTTCAGTTTGATTTCCTCTTTGCATGTTTTTCATTTCTTAATCACCATGTGGGGTATCCTTTTCTCATGCATTCAAATTTTAGTCAAATAGACTTAGCTCTGTATTCTTTGAAATTTTCTTAAAGTAATAATTAGTTATCAATTATTACCAACATATATATATATATATATATATATATATATATATATATATATATTTTGTTTTTTCTTCTTTTTTTTCTGCACGTCATGCATGATGTGATTTTGCATTCAACTTTATTCATCCTCGTAATAAACTAAGCCCTAACTTTGAGTAGAATAGGTCAACTCTTCGTTGAATAAATTCTTTAAAGCAACAATTTTTGTTTATCGCTGCCATATATATGTTTCGTTCTACATGTCATGCATGATGTATACCATTTTTGTTTTGCAATCGACTTTTTTTAAGGGTTAATTGAATTATTCATATCATGTCACCAGTCAACGAGGGATTTAATCAGAGGAATATACTTTATATAATTTTATTTGTTTGTCTTGAGATTTTTTTATTTGTTTACTGATCAATGGCAGAGGATGGAGGAGACGAAAACGACAAAAACCATGAAGATAGTAGGGGTGAGAAAAAATATGTTATAGCATCGATCTAGCCAACACTTAGTATGTGATTTAACAAACGGAAAATTCTAAAAATCCTTAACTCATCTGTAAGTGGGGAGTGAACAATTATTATGTGGGGAGTAGTGTTGTAAATTATGGATTGCAATTGCATCTTTTAAAAAGATTTCAATATGGTTTTGTGATCACACAATGCATTCACTTACACATATTGTACATCATACAATTTCCATAACCTGAACAATGTATATTGACTAACGTGGGTGCTTTTGGTCCTTCAAAAATATAAATTAAGTCAAAGCTTAAATAAGTGGGGACTAAAGCATTAAAATCTGGGGAGTATTGTTGCAATTTCTACACTACAGTTGCAGATTTATAAAAACTGTCAACATATAAATGAACAACAGAGTTCCAAATTAATATTCAACCAAACTTCAACAACAACGATGTCATTCATGTGGGGATCCATTACAAAAAATCAGGAAATTCTTCCCCACCAAATCAGTTTTGCAAACTTCCATCAAAAACGAAAAAAAAAACAATTTCCCACCAAAGGTAACAACTTTACCAAAAAAAAAAGCATTCATCATCATCGAAGATGCTATGGAAATTTGTAATGGAAGCACAAATATCTTACAATGCAACGGTGTGGACGATGAAATCCTTCCCGTCGACGATTGTAGTTCGCAGTAGTCTCCGCAAACCCACACAGACCGCTGGAAAAGCACACCGAACTCACAATGCAATGGTCTGGATGAATGATATTGAATGGGAATAGTGGAAGTGGCCTCCGATGTGGACTATCAAATAGTTGTCGTCGAGCACTTCTAGTGACCGTTGTCTCTTGTTACCCACACAGAGGGCTCCAATGCTTTTTCCATTGTAGCACTTCGTTCCTTCTTTCTTTGTCTCCACCACTTCTCTCTCTCTCTCTCTTCCGCTTTCTCTCTCTTTCACTTTGTCTTAGCAAATCTCCCGCACGTGTAAGGGTTAGTTTTATTAAAGCATTTTACAATAAAAAAATTTAAAACTCCCTTGCCACGTCAATATTATAAAGAACGAGTCAAAAAAATTTGTTGAAATATCATTTCTGTTTAACAAAATATGTTATACTGCGTAATTATGTAAATTGAAAAAAAAGAGGGGGGGCCGGGAATTTAACAAAATAACAAAAAGGGCGTGTGAAAATGAAGACCCAAGATGGATTATTGGGCTCGGGGTTCACGCACTGGAACCAGATGGGCCTCTGTTCATCTTCGCAGTGAAGCAGAGATTCATACTGCCACCACAAGACTTATTTAAATTGAAGCGATTTTAAAATATTGTGTTTTCTAACTCAACAAAATTAGTTTATTTATTTTTATTTAAAAAAAGTTTATTTTAAAAATTATTTATGCAAAAATTATAATTGAAGTATATAGTTATTTTTATTTAACTTTTAATGAAAAACATAACCAACCGTTTCTTTTAAAATGTCATTTTGATAAAAAAAGAGTACTAATTTTAGTTTTTATGTAATAATGAGTATATATCTGTTGTGTATCTTTTTTTATTATTAGTTTTTTTTATCATTATTATTATATATTTAAATTTTTTATTTATAAATATAAATACAACTCGTCAGTATGTGATTTTTTTTTTAATTTAGGAGTTTTTAATACAAAAAGTCATAACGGACCTATTTCATAAGAAAAGGTATTTAGTATTTTTTTCATTGATTAATCATATTGCGAAGTAATTACTTATTTGGTAGAAGTTAATATGTTAGCATTTTTTTTAGGTTAATTAAAGTGACTTTTTAAGGAATTTTTTAATTAAAGTGATCTATATTCACCATATGGGTTAAATCCTAAGTTTTGTATCTACCTAGTTGACAGAATAGTTTCAGTCGATAACACTAATCCCACTGTTACAATTAAGAGGATAGAAAATAGAAGTAACATTGAAGCTAGTGACATGATTTTCAATAAAATAATGGTGTATTTATTGTATCGAAGTGGATTTATTGTATTGATATTGATGATCCAAATTGATATATACAAGAGCTTCCTTATACAAATTAACGTACTCACATGTGCTATAGTATGTATATATAAATATAGATAATATTATATTATAAGTAATCATAATATAATATTATTAAGTTAATATATAAAATAAAATTATATTTATTAAATAAAATAAAATATATAAAGAAAAGTGAGAGTATAATTATTGATAAATAGAAAAAAAAGAGAGAAAAACATATATAGACGATTTTATAAAAAAGTTTATAAAAATAATGGTCAATTTTCAAAATTTTTATAAATAGTTATATTTTAAAAGGTAAAATTAGTATTTTGAAATGTGGACAAAAAAAGGGAATCCTCTTTATATGTTACTACAGATAACCTACTTAAAATTGTACACTTCAAGATAATGTAATAAAATAATAAAATAATAGAATTAAAATAATAAAATTATATTATTATCAATTTTTGTTATGATTTAATACCATTGAATAATTTGTCAACGTTAGAATTATTTGATATATTTTTAGTTAATAATAATTTAAGTAATAATATGCAAATTACTATTTATAGGAAAATGTATTTAAAATTTATTCTTACAAATTCCTTTTACTAATTTTAATTTTACTTTTTATTTTATTTTTTAAAATCATAAATAACAAATTTTATTTTATTTTAATATAATTTTCACTACATGTTTAAATTTATATCATATTTCTCTATAAAGATAATTTGGTAATCATCTATTTTTATAAATTAAAACATTTTTTTAATCTATCAAACATACACATCATTAAGAAACTCCCACAAACTTTTTCTTCAGATCCCTTCATCCATCTTTTCAAATCCCTTAATCCAAACAACATTACAATATCCTCTCCATTTTCTCAAATTCATTTACTCACTCTACTCCCCTCCCAAACTTTTTTAATTTCTTTTTGCTTTTTCAATTTTTTAAATTATATGTGTTTAAATTTTTTTAATTTATATGTATCGTTTAAATTAGGTAGTAGTATATTGAAAAATTAACAAAAATTAAATTAAGTATTTTTTTTATTTCTTTTATAAAGTACAATATTTAATGTTAATAAATAGTAAAACATAAAATTAAATATAATAAAAAAAATTATTAAGATAATTTTCATTTTTTTCCCGTAATCTTTTGAGTTTTTCATATTTTGTACTCATCTCTCACCTTTATCTAATTTCTTTTGTTATCGAAGAAAAAAACAAGTTAAATAGAGACTCATTTGTTGGTAGGGGGAGCTACTTCACCTATAAATGAAGAATGGTTTTGATGATGTTTCTGGATTAAAATAGATAATAGTTTTGGTCTAGTTAGGTTGTGCATTAGGCTAATAGTTTGTCTTTATCATATGTAAATCAAGCATGCACCAGGTTGTGAATTAGGCCTGCATTGTGCTGAAATGGACCATTACACTCTTGCTTGTGCAAACATGAATGGTTAGTTGTTTAACTAATGGATTAGCTGTGAGTATTGCACTAAGGCAGTGAAAATACACTCACGATAATCGATTAGGTAAATTGCTAATCCATTAATGACAGCAGAGAAGTCTGTATAAAAGCTGTTTTTAAAATCTGTTTTAAGCCTAGAGAAAAATTGATAGATCACAGAGATTCTTTCTGAAAGACAGCCTTCTAAGAAACACAAAGATATTGAGCCTTTTGGAAGATCATTCAAGTGCAGATCCAAGAAGATTGATAGTTGATTCTACCATGATGGGTCTTGCTTAAATCAAGGAGCATATTGTTAAATCTGCACAACATAGATGTATTCGTTTCTTGATTCTGTTTATTATATTTCTGATTACAGTTACTTCTTTGTGTGAAGTGTAGGTCTAGGTGCAATTGCGTGGATGCATTGCTCCTAGGGGGAGTTCTTGATTGGTAAATCAAGTTCTTGGGTTTTTAGGGTCTAGAATTATATAGGTGTTCTTGTAATTCTTGGATCCTATCCGTGTTAGTGGAATCCTCCTAAGTGAGTTACTTAAGAGAAGACTAGATGTAGATTGATCTTGAATCGAACCAATATAAATTGTTGTGTATTGCTTCTTTCTCTTCTCTCACAATCTTTCTTGATTAAGTTAAAGCAGTCCATTAACCCAGAATTGTGAAATTGATTAATTGAGGTTTAAAACTTAAAGACTTCGTCAAGATTTACCTTAAACCAAAGAAAATATCATTAATCAATTCAGATCCCTTCTTGGTTAAGATAATTAGACAGATCTAGTTTTAACAATTGTTATTTTTGACTCCATTTTTTTATATCTTTTCTTCCATTTTTAAAGAAAAAAAAAAGTAACTTTCTCTTGTCTCACTTGGTAGTAAAATATTTGTTTAATATTTAGCACTATTTTTTATCTCATGACATTTTGTATATTATTTTTTATGAATATAGAAGAGTAAGTAATGTATTATGTGACTTTTTATAGACAATTTTTGGTGGACTTGATTATTATAATTTTTTGTAGTAGTTATGTTTCTCAATTTTTGATTAGATTATGATAAATTATATTTTAGTCTTAAACTTGTTTTTCAAATAAGTATATTGATGAAAAACAAAAGAATAAATTTATTTTTAAAAATTGATAAAAGAAAAGTGAAGATCAAAACATGACAATATCATTGCTTATAACAATAAAATGAAACGCTGTTATGACTTTTAACAAAAATAGTTGAAAAATTTAGTTATTATTAAATTATTTGATAAGTTTAAGAATATGAAAAATTGATAGAGAGTCTTTTAGATGTGTAATTTCTTTATAATTATAATTATATTAAATTATGTATTTATTTTATTGAAAAAATAATAATAATATTAAATATATAAATTTTAAATATATTATTTTGACTCTTTTAGTAAGCCTAAGTTAATTATTTGAAAAAGTTATATATAAACGATCCTCAATGCTTATTTTCTCTCTGCCAATCCTGATCAAATCAGCAAAGTTTTCCATCAATGAATGTTCAGTTTAGAGGAATAGTATCATTAGTTAGGATAATAGATGATTTAATTCAACTAATAAATTATTTAATTTGAACAAAATATTTCAAAATTATAAATTTTAATAATTTAAAAAAAATCTATAATTCACTTACTTCAATTCAATATAATGAAAAGAGAGTTGGATTTAATTGAGTGTAATAAAAAAAAAATACCAGATTCCATTAAATCTAATTTTTATGGAGTTGAATGATAGATTTATTTAGGTTAAAATACTCCATTAATTTTCGTTTTTATTGCAGAATTTTAATTTAGTCATCGTATTTTTATTAGTCTCAATTAGATCCTATTTTTGTAAATTAGTATCAATTAAGTCTTTTCCGTTAGTAGATATCTAACCCCACCCCACCTACCATATTCAATCTTAAGAGAAGTTAACAAGATAGTTGAACATCACATCATAAAACTTGCAAACAAAATAATCTATGAAACTTGAATTTGACGATAATGATTAAAAGATGAGTTCATCTTTTTTGTGGTCTTTTATGCTCAAGGGATGGGATGTATCACCACTTTTCCAATGGCTCTGTTAGTCTTCAAATATGCAAATGCCTCCACAGCCTGAGAAAACGAAAATGGACTCTTAGGATCCAATATTGGCTTCACCTTCCCACTCTCCAAATAAGGTTCTAGTTTCTCCAACACAGTTCCATCCGAAATGCGCATTACGAAGATAGCAGAAGAACTTCCACGTGCTGCTACTGTCACAAATTTTCCACCTTCCTTGACAGCCTTCGATGCTCTATCGATCTCACTCTGCCCTGATTTTGGAATCAATCGTACACAACAACTTTACAATAATGTCACTGCACAAAATCTGACACACATACGATAATTTATACAACATTGTTTTTTTTATCTATCTGTGTATTGTTGCAGCATATTCATTGTACACGACAAAAACATAGGTTCAGAGTTTCAATGTCTCACCTACTGTATCGAACACCACGTCAAACTTTTCTTCCAGTTCTTCAAGCTGCCCCTTTGTATAATCAATGGCTAAGTCTGCTCCCAAGTTCCTTAACAAATCCAGTTTCCCAGTACTCGCTGTGGCTGCAACCTTTGATGCCCCAAAAACCTGCTTCGCTAGCTGCATCATCAAACACATATATTAGAATACCCAATTACTCTGTTTGATTAAAAATGTTTTTACTAACCAAAGATGATTAAATATAGTATATGAAACCTGAATAACAAGGGATCCAACTCCACCAGCACCTCCAAGAACAAGAATAGATTTGCCAGCAGAAAACTCAATTCTTTCAAGTCCTTGATAAGCAGTGATGATGGCTAAAGGAAGGGATGCAGCTTCAGCAAAGCTCAAATTGGAAGGTTTGTGAGCCAATACTTTTTCTTCAACAGCAGTATACTCTGCCAAAGATCCAATCCTTTTGGGATTGATTCTAGGATTCTCATTGATGTCACCATAAACCTCATCCCCAACCTTGAATTTTCTCACTTCACTTCCCACTCTCACCACCACACCAGCAACATCATACCCCGGAACAGTCTTAATTCATTTCCAGCACCAAATTCAAGATTTAACATTGCAAAACGAAAAAAGAAGATATCATTATATGGTAAAAAGAAGAAAATTAATGAGGTTTTAAAACCATGTATGCATTCGATTACAAAAGATAAAATCAAATTCTTACAGGTAAGGGAGAGTCGGTGTTCTTGAAAAAGCCAAAAGCTCTCTTATAATCTATGGGATTAAGGGCTGCAGCAGCAACCTTAATGAGCACCTCGTCTTCCTTGAACTGTGGTATAGGTATGTCGGTTTCAAATTTGAGAGTCTCTTCTATGTTTCCATATTCTGAATAAACCCAAGCTTTTATGTGTGATGGAATTGCCATTTTGTAAGTGGTTTGAAGGGAAAAGAGTAAGAGGACGTTAGAATTCCTAGGTTGTAGTTGAACTGAGTGTTGTGGATACTATGATGTTGCAAAACACCAACCATTCATCTATATAGAGAAAGAAAAATATTCATGTACAGTTGTCACCACTTGGTTCTCTTCTAGTTTTTCTTTGTCAATGGCCATGAATTTTGTTCCCAAATTATGCAAGAGTTCATGATGACGATTTTCTGGGAAGGTTCATGATGTTATGTACAGCATCTGCAATCAATGACTATATTCATCATTTTGTAAGAATTTTTTGTTGAAATAAATTGCTGTGATAGGTTTGAGTTATAAATAAATTTTGAATATTAAAACCCGCAATAAATAGGGTGAAATTAATAAATTGAAATACAATTTTAATTCATTAAAATAGACAGTTCAAGTTTATAAAACTCTCACTGCCCTGAACTTTGAGTACAATATTTTGAGAAATCATGACACAGTTTGAGCAATTGTTTTGAGAAAGTTTTTCTATAACACAAACTGGTTTTTGAAGAGTTTATTGAAATGGTTTGAAGATCAAACCGTGAGTAAGGAAGAAAACTTAGCTGGAAAGTCATCTCAATCTATGGTTTTGTGGTTCATTGGGTGATTTCGTTCTATAATCTTTCTTTCTTGTGTGGTTTGTTGGTTCTGAACATGTTCAAGATTCATGGCAGTAATAGGCTAATACTGACATTTTAAATTTTTTATGACTGAAAAATACTAATATTATATATTTTTAAATATGTTAAAATTTAAAATTTATATTGTGAATCTGTTAAAATTTCATAATTTATAAGATATTAAAAGTTTTATCACAATAAATAAATAAGTAAAAAGACGGGTTAGCCCACATGATAGAACCTATACACGGTGGACCATACTTTTGAGTTCACATTTTCAAATTTCATTTAAATACTGCAAAATTTCGGTCACAGTTTGCTCAATTGAAACGGTCCAATTTCGTTAAAAAATTGACTGGATCGAATACAATCAAATTTGAATCAGAACAACTCAATTGAATAGGTAAAACTTTAGACCATGATCGATTGAACCAAATTTCAGTTGGAATTGACTCGACTAAATTTAATCAAATTTTGATCGAACCGACTTGGCCGGAAATTACAAAATTTCGGTCGCGGCACTTGAGTGTATTCGGTGTCTTCGTAGCATTAACGGTTTATGTGATATGTGATGCTTGCATATTCTGATATAAAATCCTCAATGCTTAGTTTCTCTTTGTTACATCGTTGTACATTTGTCCTGAGCGATACAGAAAGATCAGCAAACTTTTTCCATCAATGAAACCACAGTTCAAAGGAATTACATGCATTGGCTCGGTAAATTGATGCTTTAATTCAACTAACAAATTCTTTAATCTCAACAAAATATTTTAAAATTATAACTTTTAATAAATTTTATAGAAAATCTATATTCATTTACTTCAATTCAATGTAATCAAAAGAGAGTTGGATTTAATTGAGTGCAATAAAGAATATTATCAGATTATGAAACCTAACTCTCGTATGGAGTTGAATGATAGATTTATTTAAAATATAACCCCACCCCCACCAACCATATTCATTCTAAAGAAAATTTATCAAGAGCTAATGGAAGATCACTTCACGATCCTTGCCAACAAAATCATCTGCATGCAACTTGAATTTAAAGATAATGATTACAAGAAGAAACTAGAATGGAGACGAAGAACAAAATCATACCATTATTATCTTTACTTTTCTGACAGACTTTCTTTTCCTTTCCTTTTTTTTTCCACAGTGATGTAAACATATGATCTTTTGGTGTGTGTGTGTGTGAAAACTTAACAAGAAAAATCTCACGAAATGTAAAACATTCTAGTGCATAGATTTTATTAATTTATATTGCAGACAAAACACAACCAAACTATCTCATTGCCCCAACAATCACAACTCTGAAATATTCATCAATTTACACATGTTCTATCATTCAGTACATTTCAAGTTTGGTTGAGTTCATCTATTTTGTGGACATTTTATCCTCAAGGAATAGGGTGTATAACCACTTTTCCAATGACTCTGTTAGTCTTCAAATATGCAAATGCCTCCACAGTCTGAGAAAACGAAAAGGGACTCTTAGGGTCCAATATTGGCTTCACTTTCCCACTCTCCAAGTAAGGTTCTAGTTTCTCCAACACAGTTCCATCTGAAATGCGCATTACGAATATAGCCGAAGAACTTCCATGTGCTGCTACTGTCACAACTTTTCCATTTTCTTTAACAGCATTCAATGCTCTATCAATCTCACTCTGCCCTGATTTTGGAATCAATCATACACAACTTTTCAATAATGTTACTGCACAAAATCCGACACATACAATAATTTATACAACATTGTTTTTTTATCTGTATTGTTGCAGCATATTGATTGTGCACAACAAAAACATAGGTTCAGAGTTTCAATGTCTCACCTACTGTATCGTACACTACATCAAACTTTTCTTCCAGTTCTTCAAGCTGCCCCTTTGTATAATCAATGGCTAAGTCTGCTCCCAAGTTCCTTAACAAATCCAGTTTCCCAGTACTCGCTGTGGCTGCAACCTTTGATGCCCCAAAAACCTGCTTCGCTAGCTGCATCATCAAACACATATATTAGAATACCCAATTACTCTGTTTGATTAAAAATGTTTTTACTAACCAAAGATGATTAAATATAGTATATGAAACCTGAATAACAAGGGATCCAACTCCACCAGCACCTCCAAGAACAAGAATAGATTTGCCAGCAGAAAACTCAATTCTTTCAAGTCCTTGATAAGCAGTGATGATGGCTAAAGGAAGGGATGCAGCTTCAGCAAAGCTCAAATTGGAAGGTTTGTGAGCCAATACTTTTTCTTCAACAGCAGTATACTCTGCCAAAGATCCAACACTTTTTGGATTGTTTATAGGATTCTCATTGATGTCACCATAAACCTCATCACCAACCTTGAATTTCTTCACTTCACTTCCCACTCTCACCACCACACCAGCAACATCATACCCCGGAACAGTCTTAATTCATTTCCAGCACCAAATTCAAGATTTAACATTGCAAAACGAGAAAAGAAGATATTATTCAATGACACAAAATGAAAATTCACGTACGATTACATAAGATAAAATGAAATCCTTACGGGCAAGGGAGAGTCGGTGTTCTTGAAAAAGCCAAGAGCTCTCTTATAATCCACAGGATTAAGGGCTGCAGCAACAACCTTAATGAGCACCTCGTCTTCCTTGATCTGTGGTGTAGGTATGTTGGATTCAAATTTCAGAGTCTCTTCTATGTTTCCATATTCTGAGTAAACCCAAGCTTTTATGTGTGATGGAATAGTAGGAGTACTCGCCATTGTATGAGTGGTTTGAAGGGAAAAAGAGTAAGAGGATGATAGAACTGAGTTTTGTGGATACCAATGATGTTGCAAGTTGCAACACCAACCATTCCTCTATATATAAAGAAAGAAAAATATTCATGTACAGTTGTCACCACTTGGTTCTCTTCTGCTTTCTTCTTTGTCAATGGCCATGAATTTTGTTGACAAACTATGCAAGAGTTCATGATGACGATTTTCTGGGAAGGTTCATGATGTTATGTACAGCATCTGCAATCAATGACTATATTCATCATTTTGTAAGAACTTTTTTGTTGAAATATAAATGTGATGGGTTTGAGGTATAATTTTTTTTTAATGTTATTAAAACTAAAAGAAAATTAATTTAGTAAAATAATTAAATTAGTGTTTTAATTTTTTAAAAATTGGAATACAAAATAAAATATTATAAAATATAATATAGATTTTATACTATTTTGTGATAATATAAAACTTGTTTAAGATGGTTTTAAAAATTATGTAAATAAGTGATATCTATTTTTGAGTAAATTACACCTTATTATCCGATGTAAATGTTACCTAACACTTAATCCTCCTTTATTTGACCCCATTAATTGTTTTTTTCTTAAGTTTAAAGTGGAAAAATATTTAATGCGAGAAAATTAAGGTCGATCAATAATGCTACGGATTTAAGGTTCTTTACATAAAAAAATTTTAAAAAATAATGATGTTTTGATTACTGAATTTTGATGATTTTATTTAATATTATGAGGTTTCATAAATAATTTTAAAATATCGAAAATAAAATAATAAAAAATTACTTCAAAAATATTGTCTAAGATAAATTTGTCAAAACTTAATAATAAAAAATAATTTTCCAAAATTGAAAAACGTGCAAGTGACTTGATACGTAAATAAAATGTGCAAGTGTGTTGACCTACTTATGTAAAATTGTAAGAGTTTAATTTTTGTTTTTCAGTAATTTAAATTGTTAAACTATTTATAACTTGGGTAGCACAGTGTTTAGCTTGAATATATATGAATTAATTACTTGATGAACATAATACAAGAGTCTTGTGAGAAGTTGGTCTCTGCTTCAAATTAAATATCTATTGATTAACTGAAGAATAAGTCAGTAAATTTAAATATAAGATAAGATAAAAAGAAATTGAGATACGATAAAATTAAAATGAATTTAAATTTTATTGAATGCTTAATAATAATAATAATAAATTACTAATGTTATGATAGTTGGCGATGTAGATGGTAAAAAAGAAAATTAAAAAAATAAAATAATAGTAATAGTATTGACATTATGGAATTGAAGTGTCAAAATTTTATTAGGATAAGTGACGGTAAAATACGATAATATAACAACTAAATTGATAATTTTTTATATAATTTGAGTTGATATACTTTAAATAAATTTGAAATAAACAAATAGAAAAATAGAAAGTTACTTTAGAAAGTTACTTAAAGACGGTGCAAAATCTGATTAATAATAATAAAAATGATAATAGTAGTAACATAATGGCTCTTAGTAGTAATGTAATGATTGTTGTAATAAGGAAACAAATGGTAACCATAAAGGTGCTGAAAAGTGATAGGGTTAACAATAGTGATGATGGTAAATAAGAAATTATAATAACAATAATAATATATATAAAAAAAATATATATATATATATATATATATATATATATATATATATATATATATATGTTAGGAATCCTATTTAGGATAACAAGATGTTGAATCGCTATCGATAGTATTTAATTATTAATCATTTAAAAGAACCCATCTCATTATTCATTGTTGGCAAACAATATTTGTGAATTTTTTTATGTCCTTAATTTAGATATTTTTATATTTTATTCTATTAAAATTAAATAAAGTTATCTAAAATTTAAATAAAAATTTAATCTGAAAGTAGAATTTAAATCAAATTACTCAATTTTCTAAAAACCAAATTTAAATACATTGTGCTAAAATATAAATTTAAAAAATAATCTTTTAAAATATAAATATAGGATCAAATAAAAAAATAAAAATATATATGAAGTCAAATTATAAAGAATTTTTTAATTATAAATATTTTTTTTATTGATAATTTGTTAATAAATTGGTAATAAGTATTTGTAATTAGATACATGATATTAATTCCTTCCGTAAGAAAATAGAAGTAAGTATGTAATTAAATATCCATATATTCCCATATATTTATTAAAAACATCTTCTTAATTAGTATTGTTAAGATTTTTTTTTTCATCTCTACCAATACCAAATAAATGATTAAAATATGTTCTATCCTACTATATTGCCTCTTGTTTAAACTCTAAGGACTTATTCAATGAAAAGAAAAAGAAAAAAGGTATTTTGAAAAACTATCTTAAACAACTATTTATTGAACCTTTTTGATATACAAAATATAAATAATTTTTTGAAATAAAATAATAATATACATCGTTGCATTGATTGTATAAAATAACAAAAAGTTGTCGACCTCACACACTAGAAACTAAAAATGTAAAAATTAATTAAAATTTATGTTTGAATATCAAAGGATGGAAGAGGGATGAAATTTAAACCATTTTAGCTCGATTTCTAAATTATGTGAGAGCGGTAATAACAATTTTTTCTCCTATTTTTAATACAGAAATTAAAATAACTTTTCTAAGCACAGAGATAGAAGAGTAACTAAAAATTAAATTCATATAAAAAGAAGCAAATATTTGGTTGTACGTTGTATTAACAGAGTAAGCAAAAGACAATATTATACTGCATAATGTTACAGATCATTATTTGACAAAACAGAATAATTAATGCAGGAAATTCCAAAGTGTAGTTAAAAAGAGATCAGGAGATCCAACACCAATGAGACCTGAACACAATCACATAAGGTATTGACACCATTCTCAATTCAAAGTCTTAAAGCAATGTATTTATAAGTTTTTATTCTTATACAGTATTTCACTTTCTTATTTTTAGTTAATGTGAAACTTAGACTCAGACTTGGATTCTTAACACCGTTAACGTTAAGAGAAAGCACAAGAGATATTATAGTACATAATGTTCAGATCATTATTTGACAAAACAGAATACCACATGCAGGAAGTTCCAAAGTGTAGTTATAAGTTTACAACACAGATAACAACCATTGATATCTCTAAGAGATTTATCACAACACAGACACTGAAATAGGAAATACATGCATGCATGCATATTATGGAATGGGATATATAACCACTTTCCCAGTAGCTCTGTTAGTCTTCAAATATGAAAATGCTTCCACTGTCTCAGAAAATGGAAAAGGACTCTTAGGATCCAACATTGCCTTCACCTTTCCACTCTCCAAGTAAGGTCTCAGTTTCTGCAACAAATCTCCATCAGAAGTCAGCAAGAAAGGTATAGCTGGTGGAGTTGCAGGTGCCAATATTGTCACAACTTTACCACCTTCTTTAACACCCTTCAATGCCCTTTCACTTTCTCCTGTGTTAATATCATAATATATTCTGTTAAAAGTCCTACTACTTTGTAATATATAAGTGGGTGAAAATCGATAAACTCATCTCATAATATATAATTGGAATGTGGAATGCAAATCTTATCTTACAAATGAAGGGTCAACAATATTATGTTAACAAATTGATCATGTAAAGAAATTGAACACTGAAGATGAATCCAAATAACTTACCTACTGCATCGTACACCACATCAAACTTCTCTGCAAGTTCTTCAAAGTTCTCTTTTGTGTAGTCTATAGGCAAGTCTGCTCCCAAGTTTCTCAACAATTCCAGTTTTCCAGTACTAGCAGTAGCTGCTATCTTTGATGCACCAAACACATGTTTGGCGATCTATCTCATGAAACACACATTCACATTCAGCATACAATGTTATACTGATCAGTACAAAGAAGAAAACAGGTTTTTTTACAGGAATGGGACAACTTTGTCCTTTAATTACAAACATGGGATAGTTACTAATAAATTATATGACAGAGGCAGGAGTTTGAACGTAAGTCGTCACGTACACGACTTTTTCATAAAGTTTCAAAAATGTTATGACAACTTCTTTGTAATTATATTAGACTGAACTCATCATTGGCGGTGATAGTTTCTCTTGTAAATAATATTTAATCAAGGTCGTCAACCTCAATGACGACTTCGCTTTTAAAATTTTTAAGAAATTATTTTCCTACGTAACAACTTCACTTTAAACACTTTAAATCTAGTCCCATCTGCAAGATATGTTCTCTGTCATATAATTTATTAGCCAACTATCCATTTTTTATAATTAAGGGCAAAGTTATCCCATTCCTATAAAAAAACCAAAATATGATCATAAGAACAATTTTTTTTTTTTTTAAATTAGAAACCTGAATAACAAGGGATCCAACTCCACCAGCACCTCCAAGAACAAGAATAGATTTGCCAGAAGAAAACTCAACTCTTTCAAGTCCTTGATAAGCAGTGATGATGGCTAAAGGAAGGGATGCAGCTTCTGCAAAGCTCAAATTGGAGGGTTTGTGAGCCAATACTTTCTCTTCAACTGCAGTATACTCAGCCAAAGAGCCAATACTCTTTGGATGGTCCAGAGTAATCTCATTGATGTCACCATAAACTTCATCTCCAACCTCAAATTTCTTCACTTGATTTCCCACTTTCACCACCACACCAGCAACATCGTACCCTGGTGCAGTCTTCTCACCACAAAACGATGAAAAAAACGAGATTAAAAAACAACAAAAACTGTTATGCTATAATTAATAAGACAGGGTTAAGAAAAACATATATAGTTACTGGTAAAGGAGAATCAATGTCCTTGAAATCACCAAGAGCTCTCTTATAATCTACTGGATTAATGGCTGCAGCCACAACTTTGATGAGCACTTGATTTTCCATGAGGTGTGGTGTAGGCACATTAGGATCAAACTTGAGAACCTCTTCTATGTTTCCATATTCAGAGTAGATCCAAGCTTTCATGTGAGATGGAATACTTGTCATGGTGTTGTGAAGAATCGATAAGAAGATCCTTTGAGAGTGTTTGTTTGGAGTGAATGAGATGAAAAGAACTGAATGATGAGGATGGGAAGATTATGCAAAACACTATGCTATTTATAGCATACAATAACTATTTTTCATGATTTATATTTTATGAAAACTGCATACATTATTCTCTTTTGTTATGCCGAGTGATGATTTGTGTCATGACATCATCACATTTCAGAATTAAAGAAACGAAGAACCATTTTCCTCTTTACCTTCTTTGTTTGCTATGTTTTAGGACAACATAGACGATTTTCCAGCAAGATTCGTGATGTTTTGCCCATCTTCTTTGACGGATCAGTGTTCTTGGATGTGGTGAAGTTGATAAATAAAGAACAATGATATTTGTACATCTTTGAATTGCAAAAAATTGTTCATCACTGCATTTTTCTTTATTTCTCTTTCTATTCTGATCGTATATATTATTATATTTATATCATTTTTTTACTAACTTTTATTTCTGTGGGATATATTAAACAAGATAAAGTGCGTTCAATAAAATTGATGTATTTTCATTTTTTTCTAATTAGATTTCTCAGAGAAATATTATATATTTCTAACATAAATGTAAAAATTAATACTACGTACTTTTAACTTAAAATTTTAATATTTATATATATATATATATATATTATCTTTTTTAGTAAATTCTCTCGAGAAAAAATCATAAAAAACAGTTTAAGAAAAGAAAGTATATAATAAGATGCATGTATAATGTTACGTAAGGTATGACGCATGAAGAGAGGAGTCAATGTCAATGTCTGAATGATGGTTGGTGACGATAATTGCTTTATCCTTATTATGTTCATTTCTATCGAAAAACATAAAAAAGTTCTGTTACGTCAAATAACAACAGAGAAAATAGAAAAGTCAACGTTAAATATGTTAAATATATGATTTCGTTATTTAATTTCGAATTAAAATTAAAATTAGTCTTTTTTAAGATTTTAACTTTATTAATTTTTTAAATTTTAAAATTATATAAATTTAATTATTTTAATTAAATTTTATTACATTTATTTAATATTTAGATACGTTTTTTAGTTAATATTAAATTAAAGATATATTAAATATGATAAATAATTTAGATAAATATTATTATCAAATATGTTTGAAATATAAAATAAATTAAAAAAATTAAATTTACGTCATTTTAAAATTGAAGAATTAAATCGGATAAAAAATTAAAAAATAAGCTAATTCTAATTTTCAAAAGAATCAACAAAATTTATTTAACCCAAAACTTTATCTGCTTAAGATTTTATAGAATACATTTTTAAGAAGCAAATAGAAATATAAAAATAAGATAAATATAGAAATAATTGTATGCGTGAGCCTATTAGGGTGTGCAAAGGGAGCCATGCCCCACAAACCTTTTTCCCCAATTTTTTCTCAGTAAAATTAATATAATATAGAAATAAATAAATCTTTTTAATTTTATGGTGTTTTATAAATTTAGCATCTTCAAAATTTGTATTCATTTATTTCAAGGTAAATATATTTTTGTTATTTAATTTTTAATAAAAATTAAAATTAGTTTTTCTTTAAATTTTTGAAATATGTAAATTTAATTATTTTAATTAAATTTTGTAAAATTTATTGTCAAACTTTAAAAAATTTTGATTTTAATCATTTTTAAATAAATTTTATTAAATTTATTTAATGTTTAATTCTGAATTTGAATTTCTCACAAAACAAATCCGTCATGAAATACCCTTCGACATGATTTCCAAAGATCATGAAAACACTGAACTACAACACATATTAAGAAAAATATCACCTGAAATGTGACCGTTTTACAATGAAAAACCTACATATAATCACCTATTTTATGAATCTTAAACCCTTCTGTTCAAACAAGATGACATGTAAAATTTTCAAGAAAATTTTTCTTCTGTTTTTTAGAAAAACTTAAACACGTTTCTTTTCAAATCAATTTGAAATAGTTTTATGATTACTAACTAATATGTTCTTCATATAATCTAAAAACCATTATGTTTTAACTTAATCCATTGTTTTTTTAAATATAATTAATTATGTAAATGTGAAAATTTTTAAATCCCTTAATATAATCGATTATTACCTTAAATAATAAATTATTTCTAAAACATATGAAAACCAGTTTTCATCAAGATAATCATTATTTGAAATAATCATTTATATACTTAATTATTATGTTAAAAAGAAAAAAGAAAAATTTCAACACATTTTGACAACATTAAAATAATAATAAGTAATGGAAAGATAAATTATCAATAAGAGGTTCATATATCATCAAAATCATTATCAAATTGACACATCATTCTTTATTGACACCTATTATAAGTTTATAAATTTTTATTTTTTAATAAAATTAATTAATAGCATAGTACATGTTAAAACATATTAAAAAATATGTTTTATTTAAGGATTAAATATTATGATCGTAAAAAAATAATGATTATGTTATTATCACTTTTGTGAATTGATACTGATGTTAGTATCATATTATTAATAAAAAATAATTAACGAAAAAACTTTATTCTATAAACTACTTGAACCTGTTCAACTGCTTTCAATTTTTTTCAACTTAATGACTTTATGCTATTTCACCTTTTTTCATATAAATAGCAGATAATTTTAATTTATAAATGAATGTTTATTTTACATTTTCCCCTGCCAATGGCCTACAATTCTAATGATTAAAAAAAAATCCATCAAAGAGCAAGCAAAAGTATATAAATAAATAACCCTTCATATCATGAGAACCATATTAAATTAAGGGTATGTTTTTAATCCTTGAACTTTGACCTAAAATTGAAATTTGTCCTTGGTCGAAACTTTGATAAATTTTGGTACCTAAATTTTCAAAATGAATGAATATAATTCTTTTAACCCAATTTTGTTAACTTTTATTTAGGTTTCGAACGCATTTCTCAATAAATATTGAGCTAAGAATGTGTCAAATGGCATAAACAGTTGAAAATTGAGTTAAAAGGACTCTATTCATTCATTTTTAAAGTTTGAGTAAGGACCAAAATTTATCAAAGTTTTGACCAAGGACGAATTCCAATTTTTGACTACAGTTCAGGAACTAAAAACGTACTTAACCCTTAAATTAATAACAGATATCAAGTTACTAATATAGTACTAAAGACTTTAGAATGATTTTACTATATATGATGCTCTCTTACTAACATTGGTTGTTTTTTCATGTAAACACTTCACTTCACATAGTTTGGTTCTTCTGTGCCTATTATAAAAAGTATATTCATAAAACAACTAAAAAAGGATTATAGATATATATAGTTATGTTTGGCTTTTCAATTCATCTGTGAAACAGAAAGCAACATGGTTAGATTTTATAATGAAGCCTTTCTTTTCCTGGCAAAATTTTTGAGTGCTCCAGCAGCATTTGAAGAAGTGGCTGGAATGATGGCTTTCCGAATCACAGAGACATTCCTAACAGTGTTAACAGCATGTCCTGCACTTGCCAACACATGCTCAGTAGCCTCTCCTGCTTCTTCCCCAAACCTGTTGCCAAACCACCCATTTTACCTAAGGTTACATTTATATATCCACAACATAGGTGTTAATCATAGGGTGTGTTTGTTTTTCTATTTAAACTGTTCAAAACTAAAAGGTTCAAGGTGTAGTTAAGTCATCATCACAATGGAGAAAAAGTCTTGTCCAAGTTACTTAGAGTTCAATTTCAGGCATAAATATTATCAATATGTGGTTCAACAATAAATTTTGGCTATTTTATTTCAAGAAACATAATAATAATAGTAATATTACCGGTTTGAAACCATTCTGGTTGCAGCTTTGGAGGTGGCAGAAAAGGTTTGTTTTTCAGCAGCTTCAGCTGCTTCAAAGACTCTTTCTGCCATTAAAAACAGAGATCAAGTTGATGGTGCTTGTTTAAAAGAATGAGATAAGCTTCATAAGTAGTGTATCCAATACAACAACAATAAGGTTGGTATATGAGAAGTGTTACTTACTGACTGAATCAAGGGAAGCCAATGGCACCTCTCTAGGGAGCATCTTTAGGAATGCCTGTCCTGGTTGGGATTTAAGCACACGAGTCATCACTGATCCACTCATTGTTGCAACACCATCAAGCAAAGATTTGGTTAAGTTTTCTGTCATGTTTGTCAGCTCTCTAACACTAGATTGCAAACATGAAAAGTAATCCAACTTAGTTTGTAATTGTACATATATGAAAATGAAAAGTTCTTATAGTCAATACTCTAATCCTTAAACATGAACTCATGACATAGTATAAATCAATCTCATCACATGTTTCAATACCGTTTGAGGTTTTCGTTCATTCCACTGTTCTTTGTGGCATCATTCCTCTTGTTCATACTTTGTCTGACCATGTTGGCATTGTTCTTTTCCGCAGCACTATTCTGGATCGCTTCCCCTATTTTTTGGACCTGCTTTTCTTAACAGGTTTTTGATGAAAAGCATAATGATTTATTTGTTTCTTTTCAAATGAGGGGAAAAAGAACAAAGCATATACCTCAGTTTATTCTAATTTGTAACCACATAGTTTGATGTATTTATCTATCTCTATCTCTAATACATTTCAAATTCTTCCTCTTTTTTCTTTCTAACTATAAATTGTTGGATGATAAACATTTCCCTTATAAAACCAAGGTTTTTCTTCTAAGCCAAGCTGTTGACTGAGAATCTCATACTTCATTATTTTCATAAACAAGGACCTTGATGCACCATACTCACAACTAAGAAGTCTCACATTCAATCTGACTTTAACACAACATAGTCGATGTTTCAATCTCACTCAATCTTCCTAACATCAAAATTTCATATTGTAAGAACTAAGGAGTAATATAAGAGAAACACCAAAAGATTTCATATTCATAAACAACATAGACAATGTTTTTTTCATTGAATGAAAAAAGTTGCATTGAGTTATGCTATCAACCTACTTTTAAACTGAACCCATTTAAACATAAATCATTTCAATTCAAAATCATTTTTAACCATAATGAAAAGAAAAACCAGTAAAGTGCCGGTGTTATTCAACAGATAAACCAAACCTGGTTGGTGTAAGCATTGCTGCACATGAAGATACCCTTAACAATCTGACCAGTTCCTCCTGCAATGGCCCTGGCAAGAAAGTGGTTGTAATCCTTAACCCTTGGGGCAAAATCCTCCCAATCAAGGTCACTCTTATTGCTCCTTTCCAACCAAGAAAAGCAACAATGATCCTTCAGAAAAGAATCCAGCATCCTCAAGATCCCATAACACTGTTCCGGAAAGGTCACACCATAGCTCAGAGGCTCACCACCGTCTTTCACAGGCAGAGAGAAGAGATAGTGAAGATCATCCACCTTCACCACTGGCTCGTCCTTTGTCAAGGGCCACTGAAAACTGCTTCCGACTTTTATGACTGTTGCTAGTGCCACGTTCTGCTCCATGACCCTCATGATTGTGAAGTGCCCTTGAGCCAGTTCAAGGGCTTCTCCTTCTCCCATCAGATGAACTTTGCATCCTGGGATCTGTAGCACAAGTTCTTGGGTGGGAGTTTTGGGTTTCTGCAACTCTTGAAAACCCATCTCTGTTTTTCGTCTGTTTGCCATGTTCTTTCTTTGGGTCCTTTTTCTTTTCACTGTCTGTATTCAAAATCTATTACCAATAAATATATATTTTATTTATTGATAATAAATTACCCATCTCAGTTTAGTTAATTAATTAGTAATTAGTTTTCCATAAACTTTCTTTTACCACACGAGTTTGAATCGCACATGATCCTCCATCTCACGTTTTTGCTTTCTCTTTAGCACCACCATATTATACCGACTCAAACATCGAGGCGACCCAATTTCTTATCATTTTTCCTCCACTTTCAATTCTTTGCTTTTTTACTATTATGTTTAATCAATTTCATACAGATTAAAGATAAGAAAGGCTTAAAGTATTTAATAAGTAAATTTTAATTTATAAATTTGTAAGATTAACAGTTAGATTTAAAATTTATTTTTCAAAATGATATTGATATAATTTGATATCTATCTTAATAACATTCATTGTTTGTTACGACTTATTTGAAAAATTAGTTATCATTGGATTCATTGCATCACTCTATCAAACCACCATTAATATAGAAGTGATTGTAAATCTCATCTTACAATACCGTTTTTATAGAGTTAAATTAAACTTAAAATATATTTTTTAAAAATTCATTTTATTATCTCATTTGTTAGAAATTTTTGTTTTGTATGATTGAATTAGGTTTAAAATTTACTTTTTAACATGGAATTAGCTTCACTCAAAACTTATTATAATAACATATGTTGTTTGTTGTGCTATAAAGATATGTTATTTGTCAAGTTTATCGTGTGACATGTTATTAAGCCATCATTAATATTTAGTAAACTCGAGATATATGTGACAGGTGAGTTAGATATTCGTATCAACTAGAAATAAACGAGTTTATAATATATATATATATATATATATATATATATATATATATATAAAAGTGTAAATTTCATCTTATAAATAAGTTTTATAAAGTTAAATATTAAACTTAAAATCTACATCTTAATAATTCATTTCATTATCTTATTTGTTGGAAATTTCGTTTGTTATCGGGTTAATGGTGGATGTTTGGTAGATTTTCAAAATAATTCCTATTACTTATGTGATATTCTCAAAAGAATAAGTTTTATCTAAAGATATTGTTTGCTGGTCTATAAAATGAAAGACTTGTTTTGGAATTTCTTTGGTTAGTTGATGTTCATTTTTATGTAACGGGTAAGACACTGATCTCCCAAAATAATATATTGTTCTAGTTTGAATTTTTTCTTTTTTTTTCTATTCGAACTAAACATAACATTGCACATTCAAAGCTAAGTATTTATTTGTGCGTACAATAAATATTTACTTAAATTCGCATTTTAAGATATAATTGGGATGCAGACTTATAAAATTTTAATAATCATATTACAATATAGAATATTATAAATCATATAATTACATTATGAAAAAATAGTATAAGTGTTGAAAATTTGTAAAAATTGTAAAAATATGAGAAATATAAAATATACGATAAATACAATATATATGTTACAAGATAAATTTCTTATTTTATTTTATTTATATACATATCAAAATATAAAGTCAAATAATTCTTGTGAAATTTTTTTTTAAAAATAAAGTCATAAAGTTATTGATCTAAAAATTTTTTCTTTCCAAATACAAATTTAAACGAAATACATACTTAAGTAAATACATACTTAAACTAATGTTTAATATATATAAGTTTTTAGTGAGAGAATGTGTGCATGCATGCCAATTTCTCTACTCTTATAAGAGTTATTTTGGATATTTTCCATTTCTGCGTCACTTTATGATAAAACTCTTAGAAATTGTTACGATAAAACTCTTAGAAATCTGTTGTTATTGTCAGATTTTAAAAGTAAGACAAAAGTAAAATTTAGTATAAACATTTTGATATTAATCAATTTGAAGTTGGTTAAATTAATAATCGTGTCTCTATGTAAAATTAAATAAATGTACATTTACTTTTATAATTAGCTTAATGTGTTCAAATCGCGTTATACTAATTAGTTTAATGCCATTATGAAAAATTCAACTTAAAAGCAAACACCTAAAACCTGTTAAATATTTTGTAATTAATTTTACATTCAAAATCAATTCTTCAACCTATGAACATTTACTTCTAATCACGTTAAATGATAAGGTGATTATGAGAAATTGAATTTTGAAACCAGAAGCTGTAATGTTGAATAGTCTGTGAGAAACTTGTGTGTTCCTCTGCTCCCGTATACAAAACTGAAACGTGCTAGTAGAATTTCATTTCCATCTTAAACCAGAAAGCAGAAAAAAAAAAAAAAAATATCACCAAAAAATTTGAAAAGCATTTGATTATCCAGAAGTGATATAAAACTTCATCAATGTTCACACATGCAGCTGTTTTTGTGTACAAGACACTTCATGAGAATATGTATATAATTATGATATAGAGCAATAAACTAGTTGAATCTACAGAAGATGAAAGCTGAAACAATAGAAGTAGATGCAAAGGCCACAAACGCAATGAAGGATAAAGCAACGGATGCCTTGGCAATTTCCAAGAACTTGTCTCCATCTGAAACTTCCTTTGACCAATAATGTGCTGTGGTCGCAGCCGAAGATGATGCTGATAATACAAGATATGCCATCACCTGAAATTTTTCAACCCATCCAACACCTTTGTTAGTTACTATGTCATCAAATATATGCCATCATCATCCATGAATCCCTGGTAATAATTTACCTGATCCATAGCAAAGTTGAGGTAAGCACGTAGTTTGGGATTCATTGTGTGTCGTTTAGTGATGAAGTACTTCCCTAGATCAAATATTTGTAATGCTGAATACACAAATCCAATCACATTCACTGATAAGCAGTACCTGATTCACAATCACACCCAAAGATTACCAAAACCTAATGCCAGTTGCACTAAACTGAAGCAACAATGATAATAAAATTACGGGGTTAAACCTGTCTTTTGTCCCTCAACTTTAAGTGAATTTTGAAATTAGTCCATTTTGAAACTTAAGACTAATTTAGTTTTTTATATTTCGAAATACGTGAATTTAATCCTATTAATCAAATTTTGTTAAGTTTATTTGACATTTTAAACGCGTTTCATAACCGAATTTGACTTAATATTAAAGCAAAAATGTGTCAAACAGTATAAACAACTCAAATATAATCTTGAGATGCGTAGAAAATATCAAATAAACTTAACAAAATTTGATTAAAAGCACTAAATCCATATATTTCGAAAGATGAAGAACTAAATTGGTTCAAAATTTTGAAATGAACTAATTCCAGAATTCACATAAAGTTAAGAAAGTTAAGAGACAAAAACATATTTAACCCTAAAATTACGAGAAAGCTTTCATTTGATACACTCAAAAACCCCATTACTTGATTAATGTGATAGATAATTGAAGACATATACTTAAGCAAAAATACAATAATATGAGTGTGTTTTTGTGTGAATGGGAGAGAGACTAGAGTGGAACTTACTTGAATTCCTCAAGATCATACCAATGTAGTTCATCAGAGTCTAGTTGAGTCGTTGCTGGTGTTTCAACGGTGAAAGTATACCACGTGTCTGGTGGTGATTCGTTCCATCTTTTCGACGGTGCTTTACGCACTTTTTTCCTTCTATCAGAAGCCAACACAGAGAACGCTATTTTGCAGAACACAAAAGCAGCAATTCTGAGACACAGCAGAACAATGTACCACTTACTCACTTTCTTCTTCGACACTCCATCCTCGTCACCATTGTTATTAGCATGATGACGTGCACCTTCTTCAACGTTTTCCACAGCCATCACTGGCACACTCTTCACAGTTTTATTCACTGCCTCCTTCACAACCTTGATGGCATCGTCGCTGATGGACTGAGAGTGGCTCGCCGCCACTATCTGAAGGTCACCGTCGCTGAAAGAGTGGTTGCTGTGGGAGTTGTTGAAGGAGTCTTGAAGGGTCGGAGCTGAAGGAGGTTTTGAAATTGAGTGGTGGTGGTTGTGGTTGTGGCGGTGGTGGCTTTGTTCTTTCTTCTTTGAGGGTTTTAGTTCTTCTTCTTCTTCCTCTGTCTTCTCTGAGTGCCTTTTCATTCTGTCACCTTTCTTTTCTTGAGATGGAGCTTCACTTTTGGTTGTGGGCATGGTGAATGTGTTTTCAAGAGTGCTTTTCAGATTAATTACAACACTTTCTTCACACAAAATGCTTGTTGTATGATTGATCATAAATATATATATATATATATATCCCACTTTGTGAGTTGATGGTAATTATCTAGGAATGGAATATGATATTGTGATTTACTTTGGTAAGCTTATCTTTTATTTTTTTAAGTGGTTTAGTATAACTTATTTGATTTTTTTGAAAAAAAAATATTAATATATTAATCAATGACTCACATTAACTCATGTTATTCAAAAAAAAAATACTAATATATTAATCAATGACTCACACTAACTCATGTCAGAGAATAAAAAGTAAAAATAAAAAAAATAAGAATTATTATCTAATTATTTAACCTATCAAACTACCAATCATGTATACTTCGATTTTTAGTATATATATATATATATATATATATATTATATATATATATATATATATATATATATTTTTATTATCTGACAATTATATGGTACTTTGAAAAGATTAATTGTATGACTAAAATAGTAGTATCAAGTTTTGTAAGGTTGATCCAATTTAAGTATTGATCTTGAATATGTCAAATAATCAAAGAGAAATGGTTTTGTTGTTTATATATGATGTTAGAAAGTACAGTTAGGTAGAGGGTTTAATTGTGTGATTATATTATTTATTTTGATAATAATAATTGGTGAATTAAAAATTGATTAAATCGTTCTTATTTCATTAAGCATATACAAATTTATCTCAAAAATAAATTTAAAGATTTTAAGAACAGGAAAGAATGAGATAAAAGTTTTCTCTTCAAACTCAGTGATAAATGTTTTTTTTTATGTTTAGTTATAAAATAAATTATGTAATTATGCAATTTTTAACATTATTTTAGAAATTTAGCTATTTAAGTTTTCTTCTAACACACTTAATAATTATATTTTCAAATTATACGTATTTGAACTCTTTTTTTATAACTAATAAAATCTAACTCGTTTTGTATTCATTCTATATTTTTTTTACTGAAACTTCAAGGGCCTTAAATCTATCTAGAAACTAGTCAAGAATTACTCAAAAATAATATTGAATAGAACTACCATTTTCTAATCTGACCTTTGGAATAAGTGAAATTGCATAAAAGCATATGCATGCCATTTTTGCATAAAATATTAGTTAAACTTAAGCCGGCCCTTAATTAAATCATTAATGTGCCCTTCCATTAAAATGCTATTTGTACCTCTAACAAGTAATTAAACAATAATGCTGCTTTGCTTTCTTTTCTTTTCTTCTTCACAGTTTGCAAATCAAACACCATTCCACAGACACAAGAATGACAATTTTAGTTTATAAAAAAATAAGGGTCACGATTTAAGAATTTTAATTATACAATAAATTAGATAATGAAATTTTAATTTCAGCTCTAAAAGAATTCAAACATCATCTTCAAAAATTTTATATCCAATTCCTTCTTCTAAAGGTACACCAATTATTGCAACAGTTTCTACCATAACTATGGTCATAAGTAAGAGCCAAAATCTGAAGTTGACATTTTGAGTGATGAAGCCAACGAAATTGTGATTGAGAAATGTGTAATTTTATTTTCAAGTGCCTTTTCTTCTGCTTCAAACTTTCAAACTTATGGGTTCTACGAAATGTTAGTTTATATTATTGATTCTAAACTTTGTAGCATAACTATAAGTCACAAGTAAGGGATCAAATTTATTGTTTATGCCATGAACTCCATAATATTGGACCACTAGGTCAACTATCTATCTAATAGAATTGTGTTTAGGGTAGAATTTTGGAAATATTTAACCTAAACGTAACTTTTGATCTCATTGTAAATTTAATATATTTGGGATGAAATACGATTTTCGTTCTTCCAAAATTTTAAATGTTTGTTTTTGTTACTCTAAGACTTTTGGTACATTCAGATCTTTCAAAAATGAAAAATGTTTTGATCTCTGGACTAATGGTGATGTGAATGTGGAGGACGTAAACGAGAATACATAAAAAGTTTTAATTTTTTTTTAACAAGAATCAGTGTTATTGGCAATTAAGAAAGATACAATTATTTCATATCATTTATCTCCATGTCTCTCAAACTAAAATTCTTTTGTTTCTCTTAACACAAAATACTTTACCAACAATTAATCCTATCAAAATATTATACGTATCTACCCATTTTTATCCACTTGAAAACACGATAACCATATATTGTTATCGTTCACAATACCACATTTTAGTTTTGAAGGATCTAAATAAAATATTTAGGAACGAAAAATGAAACTTTAGGATTTTATAATCACGAAAAACATATTTTACCTCAAAATTTGTTTTTATCATGATCTAAGTTACAAAGTGAATCGATTAAGCTTCGAGAAATCTAGAAAAAGAACCTCGAGACTAGGACGATCACTTTGATTTAATGAACATGAAATGTATTTGTTTATCAGTGAACTCGAAAAGGCAAGGAAGTAGCAGAAGGAGAAAAATTAAATAGTAAACGTATTTGTGTACTCTTTTCTGCATATAAAAAGGATCTAAACGATTGAGCTTTTAATTAATGAGAAATAAATCAATAAAACACAGTCACGAAACAATGGATTGGATGAGTTCACAACACTCAGACCGTATGGTGATTTCTTCTTTTGAACACAACACAGTAGACATCAATTTGTCTTCTATGAAACTACATATCAAATTATCAATAATCATCAAAACCCAGACACAAAATCCGAGCAATCCAGTGCCCTTTTACACTTATATGCAATGTTCCAATGAATTTATTTTACATTGCATCAATTGCTGAATATCCATAATGGGGGAAAGTCAATATTCCACAATCATGGATCCCAGAAATTCCTGTGCAACAGCTCCAGTAGGGTAGCTATTTAACAACACTGATTTTACATTGTACAGATAGATAAGCTGTGGGTAGCTAAAGACCAGATCAGTGGTCATGACTCAGTAAAGAAGAATTCATGAGCTTCACGATATCGTTCCAAGACAACATTAAAAAGGGGATGGATAGGTTCTAATAGATTAGAGTAGGGGCCCAGTACTAGCTTAGGAAGAGGTGGAGAATCCGGGTGCTTTGACCAGCTATATTGGCACAATGAGAGCCCACTCAAACAGTAACATGTGTGATAATGATCTCTACGTTTACCTGGTTTGTCTCTCAGTCCACCTTCTTGCTCCTACATCATGTAAAATAGAAATGCAAATTTTAAAAAGAAATGTAGTAATGGAAGTGGAAAGGTAGAATTGGTTGAAGAAAGGATATCAGTCAAATGTCAAAAAATGGAGGATGGTCTAATCAGCAAAAAATATCAGTTACCAAAAGCTTAAACTTCGTTTTTCAACCGTAGGAAAATGAAGTCAACTAATTCAATACCCTTTTTGTTTTGGCAAAATATCAAATGATTCAACTAAGATTTTGGTTGTGTTAAAGTTCACACGGATATTTAAAATCTCTAACTGTCATCCGTCTGTGGACGTTTACAGAACAAATGTAAGACCGATCAAAATTTCAAATGTTCAAATTAGTGGACCAGATGAAAACATACAAAATTGAATTCTCATTTCAGGCTTTCAAGGACTCGGCAAGGCATATTTAAGCGACAAATTAGAAATCTGAGGATTTAAGATACCAAACAAGTGGATAAACTGCAGACCTGGGCACACAAGAGAATATATTGCTGTAAAGCAATACTGTGAAAGAGTGGTTCTTGTGCTCTCCACTCATTAATAAATTTATAAGCAATGTTTCTATAATCAGTTGAGCCAGATTCAGTAGTACCTGCGAGAATTAGAATTTAAAGAAGTATTAATATCATGAGAAATGAAATTAGAAAGAATGTAAATATTAAAGTCATGCATACCATAGCAAGTTGCATGAGTAGAGGTTCCATCCAAACTTTCTTTATCTTTAGATACATTAGATATATTAAAAATCTGCGAGGTCTCTTCCATTTGTTTGTCGATAATTGAATATAATCTTTGCAATAGTGCAACAGCACCTCCCTGATTACATTCAAGTTTCAATTCAACTATATTCCAAAGGTTGATTTATAAAGTGTAAAATGTCAATCACCTGCCAAAAGGAATAGCATCCATCCACTAATTTATTTGTTCTTCCCTGGAATCCACATTCCTTACCTTGCCGGCATACCACCCAGTCCTAATGCAAAGCCACAGATGATTAAATCATTAACATCAAATGTGGGCAGCTTCAAAGGTTCACATGAATAATTGGAAGCTAATAAATAGGAAGGAAACAATTCTCTTACAATTAACCGAGGCAGGTCCAAGCGACTAGCCTCGCCAATCAGAATCATTGCAGCTAATCCACAGAAGGTGTACCTAATAAACAAATTGCCAAAAATAAGAATGTTTTGCATACCTCCTTTCGGTTTTATTTAATTCCACCTATATTGGTGAAGAGGTATAATAATAGGAAGGGAGGGTGTGAGGGAACGAGTATGATACATACCCGCCATGAGCCTCAGAACCAGGCTCACCTCCAATGCCACCCTCATATGTTTGACAGCTGCAGAAAAGCACCAGATTATAAGGCATCTGTTTACATAACTTTACATGACAATTATACAAGTAATTAATTATGGAGAATGTTAACAATTGTCAATGTAAAGAAAAAATTGTACGGATAGTGTTACCAGTTCACTACTACTGTGATTTCCAATGCAACCCCACCACGATTTACAATGAAATTCCATTTATATATTATGGATAATGTTAAAAATTGCATTTAAGAGACTCCAGTTAAAAAATAAAAAAGTAGAAAATTATTGATAGGTGATGTGCTACTACTGTGATTTCCAATGTACCCCCACCATGATTTTGAACAAAAATTTCTTTTTCTTGATTCCTTAACCAGTATTCTAAAGGCATTCAATAGTAGAACCCATTAATTATTTCATTTTGAGCTGACCATTGAACTGATAAAGCCACGGATATATGGATGAGTAATTAGCCATCTAAATAATGTTTAATATAACAATTGCCAAAGGCATTTTAAAGCATTAAAATGTGGAGAGAATTTGGTAACCATGGGCATAACATACCACTGTCATCATTGTGACTACTCGGACTTTCATATTTCAAACAATACAAGTGTCAATCCATTTAAGGCAAGAAACAGTTAAGGAAGTAATCATAAAATAGTTTTCTTAATGCTATAATCCATTTAGAGCACCAAAAGAATGGAAAATGGAGAAAATTCAGTAATAACATTTTGTCTAATGCAGCTTCCAATTAGTAGCAGTGGCTGTACTTGAAATCACATAGGAGGCCACACATAATTAATGAAGAAAAACAGTTTGCTTCAATGCAAGCATATTTTGAATGCTTGCGAATTAATCTTAAGGAAAAAAAAGTCACGAATTTAAGTTGTAAGAAGTTTCTATGCTATACATTTCCCTCCAAGCTGGAAACATATAGATAGACTTAGCGCCAAAATTGAAGTTATTGCTAAGCTAACCTTAAAATGTAGTCTCCAACATTCTGGATCAGCTCATCATCCAAAATGTTCACAATACTTGCAACCTGTATCCAACAAGATTAATTATGTCAGCATATATACTGTTTTATACCAGATCTAACATTAAAAGGCCCCTACCACAACAAAGATAATGTATGCCATAATGGCAGTACAAAGGTCTTATTTAGCCAATTGCTTGTTTTTTAGCACTGTCATTCTGCCTTGGTAATATACTATCTAAGCCACATCTAATAAAATGAAATGTCCATTGACATAAGAACTATTAGGTATAGTTATATACAGAGTAAAATCGCATTCACACACACAAGCACATGGTAAATAAAGGGAGAGATACCAACTTACAGAGATTGCAGTGTAGCAAGCTCGAACATCAATTTCTCCATCATCATGCATCCTGAATAAAGTATTTGATGATTGAAAAGAAAAGATTGATTAGAAAAATAAGGGTTCACAAACAACTCTGCATGTCTCAACAACAAAGAGAATAAACTGCATTAAAGAAATGCTTTCAAAAAGCAGATGAATTCACACCCTTCAGACAAGTGTGCGGTGGCAGATTGGTTTCTGCACAACACGGGCTCCACAAACACAAGAAAATAAAATATGTCACCATTCATAGGTGTGAATGGTGGTGCATTGCATTTGTGCAGAGAGCAAATACATGGAATTGTAAGCCACAAAAAGTTATATCCTACTCTATGAAAGATTTAAAGAATAGCTATCATCAGATATAATTAAAAAGGGGTACATGATATCAGTATAATTTCTTATTTTTAATTGAAGTGACAGAGATGTATAAGATATCAAACCTGAACCCCCCATTTGGCTGCTTCATCCTTCGCAGAAACCCATGCAATTTATCTCTGAGGATAATATGTTCAAAGTACCAAACCAATCAGTTCCACACAAATAAAAACTAGCTCCGTCAAATAAATAATGGAACATAATATGATAAAAAAACTTGCGTTGAGCACATAAACTGACCACCTATTAATTGATGCCAGGGATTTCTGACCACCCAAAGTAATAAGTGTATTAACTGCAGCATAAGTTGTGGCAATATGAGGCATCTGTAGAGAACATTCCAAGGATATAAATAATTCATTACTCTTCTCCAACACTAAAGAATAGAAGTAGAACCTAAACATAAACTCCCTTTGTAATGTTCTCTTTACCTTTGCAAAAGCACAAGCAATATACTATACGTAGTTATAGAAGCATATTTTACATCATAGCTAACCACAATTAGTTTTCTATTGCATTAGAGTGGAAGCAAGAGACAATAAGATGAAGTGTTAGAAAGGGGAGAAGGAGAAGGTAAGAATAAAATTCAATGAAACCATAGCTCAGTAATGAAGTAGAAATCAACAAAAGATAAGAATAGTCACTTGCTTGGCCTGGTCCTCCAGCATATCCACCTTCTGGATCCTGTTAGTATACAAAGAAGAAATCTATAAGGGGGTAGAAACGGGACGGAATGGGAAAAAAGTGGTCAGCCAAGAAACTCGGTCTTAAATCACAAGATTTTAAAACTTATAAGAATCAGGTAGGTCATGTTTGGTACATATATCAACAAAATCGTAAAAAGTCCAAAATATTCCTGCCTTGTAAAACAAAAACAAATGGTTTAGACTCGGTAATACACTGTGGTATAGTGCATAATAGTAATTTTTCAGCCATAAGTATACATACATGATATATCCAGCATCCAACGTAAGCAGGCAATGAAATGGGTAGACAGACAATCAATAGTAAAGAGAAAACTAAGAAAACATATTAATTGCATACATCAAACTCATCCATCTAAGATCAAGGTTTTATGGTTCTAGGAAATTAATACTATAATTATGTTGTAAATTTGTAACTATTAGCAAAAACATAACTGAAAAATGAAAGCAAAGAATAAACCAAACACCAGCTCATTTTTTACATCAACTGTCTACTCCTATATTAAAAATTAGAATTAGAATACACCAGTTGGAAAGTGAAGTTCTCACACTCCGGTTCTCTCAGATAGACATTATCAATACTTTCATACTTCTCTCCTACGGAAAGAATTTCACACACTGGTCTCCTTCTATACCATGTCAAACTACTCCCAACGGCTCAAACCACTCTCCCGCTGTATATTACCATTTGATATGTATATCCGAAATTTGATATTTTTAACCATATATCCCTTTCAATCTATGATATTTTTCCTCTCTGCATAGAATTTCATTAGTCTCTTTAAAGAAATAGTAACTCGTTAAGAACAACTTTACTTGTTTATAATTATGAATTTTGTTTGCAATTTAATTAATATAGAAAGAAAACAGTTTTATGTTTGCAATTTAATTTATATATAAAACTTGTATCTTTGGTCACCAAAAATACTAGTTTACAATTTACAAATAATAGAAGAGAAAAAAAAAAGCAATGCAAGGAAAATAAGAATCAGAGTCACAGTCGAAAACCTGACAACGGTTAAGAAATTCGATAGTGTTATCTTCGAGTTCATCTTCGACGGATTCTCCCAATAAAGCAATGGAGTGGAAGATCCAGTAGCACAGCCACGGTCGACTGCATAACCGCAACGTTTAATTCAATTGAAATAAAAGAAATTGCGATACCAACAGCACAACAAAACACAGAGAGAGAGAGAGAGAGAGTTACTTTGAGTCCAATACGGAAAACGCGGAACTGAGGTGGCGAAGTCCTTTGGAGAGATACTGAACGTGATTATCGCGTTGCAGCTCCAACCTGAGGAGAGAAGAAGAAAAAAACGCTGAGAAAAAGAAAATCAAAACGTAGAATGAAGAGAATAGAAGAGATATTGCAGTGAATGACATACATGAGGGTTTGAGCGTTGGGAGGAATGGTGGCGAAGAGGTGGTAAATCTGAAACACCTGTGATTCTACCATCCATTGGTCCCGCTGCGTCACCGTCGGACACGGTGGCGCCGCCTCTGTCGCCGGCGGATTCGTCTCTTTTTCGCTCACTTCACTCATGGTATCGCCAGAAACTGAAAGAAGTGACTGAAGGCAACGCTCCTTCATTTTGCTTTTTCCATATTGGGCTTCCTGGCCCGTAACTAGTTACTATTTTAGCCCAACTTATACGGATCAAAGCCCAAACTAGGCTCGCCTCAAGTAGCTTCTTTTGGTACCTAAACATTTTTCTCCCAAACTCAATATTTTATTATAAGAAAATAATAAGTTTATTAACTCTTATTTTAAATTGAAAGAGAAATTTGTATTTAAATGAGTTTTGAATATTAAACAATATAAGATAATTGAATATGCTTGAGCAATAATTATATTAAAAGTTATATGAGCAATTGATACCTCAAACATCATCAATCTTCCAATCTTATACAAGAAAAAAAAAAATCAGTCTTTTATTATTATCCTTGCTCTTTTCTGTTTTTAATTGGTTTAGTACAAATAGTGATATTGCTTCTATAAGATTGATAAATTTAAAAATAATGTTAATAAGAATTGATCATCAAAGCTTGGTCCATTTTTTATTGATTAATTTCCAATCACTCGTTTGTTATCCAATACATACTAAGTTTCTTGCAGTGCAAGTAGCACATCCAAATTTGAAAACACAAAATCAACAATACACGGAACATTGAGAGTGTTCCTTACACTTTTATTTCTTTTATCAATTCAAAGACAAAGCAGAAACATTGTGCAATTAGAGTGCTCTCTAGATCATTATTTTCTCGTATGTTAGCCTTAAAAATGGAAGTTCCTAAGGCCACGTTAACACATTCATACTTCATCGATATTGGCTTGCGAGTTGACCCTCCTTCACAATGTAGTTTTGTTGAGGAAAGTCTTCACCCCTGAAGTGCCTATCCAACATGTCTTTCACACCAGCAGCATAACGTAGCTGCACAAGTTTCATTATTATGAATATCAGTGTTACATTACACGGAGTGAAAGAACTTAATCAAGTACTATAAGTACCTGTGCATCTATGGTTGTGCCAGAAATATGAGGAGTCATGGCATGGTTTGGCATGAACCGCCATGGATGATCCTTTGGAGCTGGTTGCACTGGCCAAACATCCCCACCATAACCTATACAAACATCGATTGTTCATCACAAAAATCATTTCTTGTGATTTTCTCATCGCTGTTTCATTCAGATCACTTATTTTACTCCTAATGAGAAGTAAATCCAAAAACTTTTGTTGTTGGGTTAAACCATATATATAAATGGTTTTTGAATCATAACAAATTATGGTATTCTTTTACTTAAAATTATGGTTTAGAGTTACCTGCAACATGGCCACTGGTGCAAGCATCAGCAATTGCCTGGGTATCCATAATTGCCCCTCGAGCATTGTTAACAATCACCACACCCTTCTTGCACTTAGCAATTCTGTGTTTGTCAAACAATCCTCTGAAACACACAAAACTTTGCTCACTACTCATCTCTAGCCTCAAACAATCTCAATATTAACAAACCATGGAATATACATAATATACATAATACAAACCAAAACACCTTTCATTCTTATCTTCTGATAGCTATGATATGAATGAATCCTTGTGAAAGTTACAGAAATTATACACACCATGAGATTTTAAGTGTAAAATCAAAGGAGGATTTTGAGTAATTGAGATAGAAAAAGTATACCTTGTCTGCTCAGTGAGAGGCATGTTGATAACAATCACATCACACTTTGGAAGCATGGCATCAAGATCCTCCTCAAACTTTGCTCCAATCTCTTTCTCCAATTCAGTGTTCATCCTAAGTCTATCATAGTACAAAAGATTACAGTTAAAAGGTTTCAACCTCTGCAGCAAAAGTTTCCCAATTCTTCCAGCACCAACAGTTCCTATTGTTTTGCCTTCAAGATCATAAGCTCTGTGTGCAATGCCAGCGACATTCCATTCCCCATTAACAGCTTGATGATACCCTGGCAAGAAATTCCTCACCAGAACAAGGATTCTCAGGAGTTCATCCTCGGCAACCGAAACCACATTGCTTCCTGTTACCTCTGCCACAGTTAAACCAGCAGCAGCAGCAGCGTTGAGATCGACGTGATCAGAACCGATTCCAGCAGTCAAAAGCAGCTCTAGATTCTTGGCTTTCTTTATTCTCTCAGCAGTGACATATGCAGGATGAAACGGAGTAGATATGATGATATGTGCATCGGGTAGGTGCTTATCAAGTTCTGCATCAAGGTAACACATAAACCCAACAATTTATAGCCATTGATTTTACTGTGATGATTATTCTTCTGATACCCTTGTTTGGAAAATTACTCAGGACATGTTTTCTGACAATAATATTACATAAATTTAGAGAATTTAAACATAGCAAGATACTAACCAGAATTGGGTCCTTCTTTGTCGTCAGTGACAATATACTGATGACCCAGTGATTCAAGCCACTCACGAATACCCAATGCTCCTTCAACACATCCCACAAAATTGGGATTCAACTTAGCATACTCATTCCCTTTGTAGAACACCCCCACAATCTTCTTCCTCTCAGCAGGAGCCTATTCTCAACCATAGGGAAAAAAAAATACATTCACAGTCATGCATAAACAAAAGTCGAAGAACTAAATACCATTCATGATCCTGCTTAAGAAAAATTGATCATGGTCATCATCAGAATGAATAATTTAGTATTTTTACTTTGATAAAAAAATAAAATTGTGCCAGTGATTAAAATCGATGGTGAGCTTCCGATCCAACTACAGGAACATAATGGAAAAGAATTGTTTTGGAGAAACATGAATTTTTTTCGATGAATAAAAAGTGAAAGAAAGAAGATGAAGATAATTTGAAGCTTATTTACATGAAGGTTTCTGGAGGAGGAAAGGAGAGAGCGAATGGCAGAGGAAGCAGCACTTTTCATGGCCATGGTTATGATGGAAACGTAATTCAGGGAAAAAAAACTGAAATTGTAAGAACAGAGAACAGAGAAAAGAGAGAAAAAGAAGTGTGTGAAAAGATAGAGTGGTGTGTGAGGTTTATATAGAACAAGAAAAAAGTAAGAAAATGACAGAGAGAAAGAAAATATCTGCAGACACAACAGTACGACGATGAAAACACACTTACCTAAGCAGGGCAACTAGGGAAGGGAAGAACTAACATATGCAGCAGCCTTTACTTTTGTATATGTCTGTATGTAATAAAATCTAATTATTTTATAACTTTTGTCAATTAAAAGAATATATAACTTTTTAAAAAATAGAATCTCAGAAAAAATTCAAGAAATGTAAGTTACACAATCTCTCTCTATTGCACGTTTTCTATTCTCACGTTCTCACTTTCATGAGCAGTGTGTTTGGATCAACTGTTGCAATCATTGTGGGGGCATTCCACTGTTTGCATTCACAATAAATGATGTAGTGTTTCATTATCTAAAAGTTACGACTAATGTGAAATGTTTTATTTAACTAATGTAAAACTAAAGTGTAGTAATTGGGACATTTTGTTTAATCGACCTATGTTTCGTGAAATGCATGGTATTGTTTTTCAGGTGACACCTTCATATGTTTCTCAATCTAATGATAGAACTAAGAAAAAAAAAATTATTTAATACGGTGAATATTATGTTTATATTAAATATTCGTTTAAGTTCACATTTTAATTTTTTTAATTTTGAGAGTTTGGTGTAAATTTAAATGAGATGCTAACTTATTAAATTTTGATAATCATGTTACAATATAAGATATTATAAGTCATATAACATTATAAAATATTATGAGTGTTTAAAATTTTTAAAATTTGTGAAAATATGAGAAATATAAGATATATTATAGATATAAGAAATATATTACAAAAAGAAAAACTTATTATTCAATTTTATTCATATTGTCTCCATATATATATATATATATATATATATATATATATATATATATAATATAAAGTAAGATAGTTTCACCTTATTTTTTCTGAAAGTAAATTCATGAAATTATTGATTCAAAAGTTCTCTTTTTCAAATGCAGATTTTGACAAAATGCGAATTTAAGTAAATGTCTAATGTATAAGTTTTGATTTTTTTTTTAAATATATGTGGAGTAAAACTTTGTATTTTATTTGTGATATTCTTAATAAAATTTCTTAGAGAGATTCTAATAAAATTTTCTATGTAGAGAGAAAATATAATCATATTTGAAATATTTAAAGTATTATTTATTGTAAAAGTTAACATTTCTCTTAATGAGAAAAGAAAAACAGAGTCTAAAATTATTGATGAGATTTTAATGAGCCTATTCATTGATTATTGGATATTAAATTTAGAAGTAATTGAAATTTTCAATAACATCATTATGGAATTTAGAAAAATTATTTTCTTTAAAAAAATCCTTTAAAGCAAAATGAATAAAACTAATAGTGATATTTCTAGTTTTGTTTTATCTTTTGGTGTTAATGATAATAAAAACGTTGAACTTGAATCTATAATTCTAAGCTTGTTGCCTTGTACAAGCTTGATGCTGACCTAGATAACTCGCGGTCCGTACGGACTTGTGATAAGATACAAGCTTGATCTTGACTTGTATAGCGGTCTACACGGGCTTGTGATGAGGTGGGGTGGGTTGGTCCACTAGTTCATAATATTTTTTTCTAAATGAAAAACTAATATTTTTTTCTAAATGAAAAACTAATGAATAGGTATTTTTTTAAGTGGATGACGTACATTAACATAAAATTGATGGGTGTTTTCTTTTATTGCAATTTCTAAAGTTTCATTTTAAAAACACATTATCATTTGATTCATTATGTATTAGATTGAAAAACTTTTAAATTGGGTCATTGGATTCATGGTACAGATAAAAAAGTGTTAAATTAGGTCACAATTGAATGCACTGTGCAACAATTTATTTTTTAAATTCATGATATAACAGAAATACGGGCCAACCTGCATGCCATAACGAATGTGAGGCGGACCATAGTTTTCAACCTATTTTTGCACAATAGAACGGGTTAGCTCGCCTCACATTTTGTGGGGTGGGTCTAAACATGTTGAGCTGCATTACCATCCATAATTATTACATATTTACATTTTTAAAAAATATAATATAGAAAAGTTATTTTTTAAAATTATTTTTTATTTTAATTTTTAAATTAAAAATAAAAAAGTAGACTAACAGGCTGGGGCAGACTGACCCGTCTTTGGCCTGCCAATTTGTCAGGTTAACAAGTCTGGCCAAAATGGACTAAGAGGTTTAAACTTTAACCTAGCCCACCTTTTTTGAAACTAACTCGTTGGACCTAATCCGTTTTGACACCCCTAATTTATACTGACATGAATGAATACAAATTACATGAGTTATAAAGAATGAAGTCCCTCTTATAATCTTACAAAGTAGATCATGGATAACAAAAGAGGACAAGGAATCAAGAAAACAACAAGTAATGAAAAAAACAAACTTGATGCAATTATAATGTCAACAAATGTGCTCCACAAGTCTCAAGGAACATGTGCCAAAAAGTAGAAGCAATTTTATCTTTTCCTTCATAGATCATCAACTTTCATCTTATTTGCAACATCTCTCACAAGAAAATTAAGGAGCGAGAGACTTACCTCTTTTTCATCGCATATCTTCCATTCAAAACTTACAACTTGCTTTAGGACATTGTAATTATTTTTGTTTCATACTTTGAAACATAAAATTGTGATAGACTTTAAAATTTGAGGTGAATAATATTTTGGATGTAATAATTAACTCTAAAAGTATTAATTAACTCTAATTAACTCTACACTATATTGTTATTTCTTGTTGCACAATCTTCTTTAGTGAGAAACTGCATCAAAATATTAGAATTTGCTACAAAACATTAAACTTTATGCAATTTAATCACCGCTCTCCATAGAAGAAATTTTGCATCATTCAATTTCTCAAAAATCAGATGAAACGAAGAAGTAGTAGAGATGAAAACACAAACTTTTAAGATAACTCCATTAATAAATCTTTCAAGTTATGCATACCGTAATAGAAAAGAAGATAAAGGAAGAAAAAGATGTATTGAATCTTATTATATTGAAAGAAAAGAAAATTATTCTTACATAAAAGATTGTCAAAGTAGCCTTAAAATTTAACATTTGAATTCAACAACATTAATTTTGAAATGCAAAAACAAAAAACGAATTGAAGAAAAAAGTTTTAGCTAGTGAGAGTAACCAATTGACCTATAACAAGTATATGATACACGTGAAGGTTCTCATAGACAATTTCTTTGTGAAAGAGAATATCAATTTCCACTTGTTTAGTTTTGGAGTGATGACATGGATTATGAGTGGCTGCGACAACAATTTGATTGTCATATATATTACAAAAGCTCGAAAAGTCAATAATTCAACAAGAAGTGTTTGAATCCAAGTGATTTCAACAAGAACACTTACCAAACAACAATAGTCAACTTCAGTGAAAGATCTAGCAACAACAAAATATTTATTTTATCACCAAAAGATCAAATTTAGATATCAAAATAAACCGTTAAGATAGAACATCAATCATCATTAGGATCGAGTGCTTACCACTTGACCAAAAGTTATAGCTATTAGTCAGGATACAACTTTTATTACTTAAAAATGTAACACAAATCTAAATATAACGATTTATTCGATCGTGATCTGACCCACTTAACCTCTGTTACGTAATAATTAATGTCATCTGCAATACATCAAAACTAAAGGCTCAATAAAAACTAAAGGCTCAATAAAAACTTTAATGAAAAACGTTGCAAAGAAGAAGCAACCTGCAACCTGAAGACGATTAACAGAACTTTTAAGTATCTCAAGATTTGTAATTTATACAACTTTTTTTTTAATTAAAAGTAAACAACAAATTTATTTTTCCCAGAAATTACCACCCTTTTCTAATTTCTCTTCTTTTTAATTTATACATAATATTTCATATTCTTTAACCAACATAACTCTACCTTTCACCAATTTCTCACGTGATACTTTATCCTTCTTGTCCTTTTTCTAAATGTCTTTCCCTCTATCACATCGAAGGCTTAGAATGTCACAAAAGAGATAATTTGTACAAAGAAAAATTAGAGTAACTGTTATATCAAAACTTTTTAATTTTAGCTCCTAGTATTTTATAAATATGTAATTTTAAATATAATATTAGTTACAAATTTGTTTTTTCATTTTTTTAAACTAACATTTTTTAATGTAATGCAATATATAATCACTTACAAGAATTTATACAAGTAGGTAAGTGATAACAATACTAATTACTTACTCATTTACATAAGATATCTGTAATGTATTTAGAGTTAATTTTAATACATATTATTCTTTTATACTATATCATATATATATATATATATATTTTAATAGTTTAATAATATGTTAATGATAGACTAAAATGAATTAATTATAAACACTTGAAAGATTAAATATTTAATGAAAACTTTATATAAAAAAAACAAAGTTACAATATGATTGGAATTAAAGTATAAAACTGAATTTAAGCCTTAGTTTAATCTTCTGAATATTAGTAAAATATAAAATCATATCGAAAAACTGATGAAGTAGTCAAGCACGTCTCTGTCACATCAAGTGACTCCACTAACAGACACAACTCAGCCACCGACAGCTTCGTCTCTTTTTACGATCTACCATTTATAATTGTCTAATTATATAAAAATTATAATAAATCATTTGAATGATTATGTTTTTGATTTTCTAAAATTCGGAATAAAGGTTTTTATTCTTTAAACTTGAAAAAAAAAACTTCATTATAATTTCTGAAATTTTAAAAATAGAATTTTAATCACCTAATACTAAATTTTGAAAACTGCAATAACATTAGACTTTTAAAAACTTAAACCATATTATTCTAAAAGATTAAAGATTACATCTTTTTTTAACTTTATGATTGTCGTGATAGTGGCTATCAGTAAATGGTAAATATAGTTATTTATTTTGTCGCTGGTTTGATGAATCATATTATCATTAAAAAGATATTTTTGTACACCGACAATTTTTTCTTATAATTTTAAGTGTTATTTTTTAAATACTTTTTAATTTTTTTCATTTTTAATATTTTAAAATTATTTAAAAGATGTGATCGTATATATTAAAAAAATATTTAAAATTTAATAGTAAAAATATTATTATTATTATTATTATTAAGATTAAATATGGTATTGATCTCTTAATTTTTAGTGAATTTTGGAATTAGTTTGAAACTTTAGACCAATTTAGTCTTTCATCTTTTAAAATATGTGGATTTAGTCATTTTAATCAAATTTTGGTAAGTTTATTTAACATTTCAAACACATTTTATAATAGTATTTGACTTAATATTAAAACAAAAATGTGTCAAACAAGATAAATGACTGAAATATAATTTTGAAATGGCTACGAACCATCAAATAAACTTACTAAAATTTGATTAAAATAACTAAATCCGAGTATTTTAAAAAATAAAAAACTAAATTAGTCCAAAACGTTAAAGTAGATTAATTCCAAAATTTACTTAAATACACGACTTATTTTGAAGGAGTAAATATGTGAACTTTGGATTGTAGCTCTTTACATAGTAATGATTATGTGAATGTGGGGTAACAGAGGCTATCATAATGAAGACTTTGGTGATATCAATTCATGTAGAAAAGATTTGATGCTTCAGTGGTGCCTTTTACAAGTGTCACCATTGCAGAGGACACTCATAATGCTTCATGATACCCACGTTAGAATTATGAAATTGGCAAAAAAAGTTTTGTAACTTGCTTTGCTATCTTGCATTGATTGGATCACTCTTTGTGCCCGTGTTAATGCATCTTTAACAAATGCTTAAGGACTTAGTTTTGAGTTGAATCATTCTTGCTTCATGTTTTCAAAATTGTTAAACATGGAAGCTTAATTTTCTGCATTTCGTGGTAAAAGGTTACTGAACAAGGTTTGTGTTCTATTCTTCTGCGATTCAGTATTATGTAACATAACTATAGTTGAAAATGAAAGCAAAGTTGGCACGTAAGTTGAAAGGTACACACGTGTTTGAGAAAGACAGAACATAATGGCTGCTGCTTACGTTAGTTCATCCCTTCCCTAGATGCTCTGTCTTAGTATGTATGTCTTCATCTTCCTACTCTTGTGTCTGCGGATATTATATTATTTTTTGTTTCTCTGTTATTTTCTTTGTTTATTTTGTTCTATATAAACATCACACACTGCTCTATTTTTTCACACAGTTCTCTTTCTCTCTTTTCTCTATTCTCTGTTCTTAAAAATTTCATCACCATGGCCATGAAAAGTGCTGCTTCCTCCGCCGTTCGCTCTCTGCTTTCTTCCTCCTCTTCTACCTTTTCAAGAAACCTTCATGTAAGCGAGCTTCCAAATATCTTCATCTTCTTTATTACAGTTTTTTTTGTTTAAAAAACCTTGTAATTCTTCAACTTTTGATTGTGCATGACCGTGATTGATATTGTTTTTTTTTTTTCTCTTGAGAATAGGCCCAGGGTGAGAGGAAGAAGATTGTGGGAGTGTTCTATAAAGGGGGTGAGTATGCTAAATCGAATCCCAATTTCGTGGGATGTGTTGAAGGAGCATTGGGTATTCGTGAGTGGTTGGAATCAAAGGGTCATCAATATATTGTCACTGACGACAAAGAAGGACCCAATTCTGGTTAGTATCTTGCTATGTTGAAATTCTCTAAATTTATGTAATTTTATTGTCAGAAAACATGTCCTGAGTAATTTTCCAAACAAGGGTATCAGAATAATCATCACAGTAAAATCAATGGTTATAAACTGTTGGGTTTATGTGTTACCTTGATGCAGAACTTGATAAACACCTACCCGATGCACATATCATCATATCTACTCCGTTTCATCCTGCATATGTCACTGCTGAGAGAATAAAGAAAGCCAAGAATCTAGAGCTGCTTTTGACTGCTGGAATCGGTTCTGATCACGTCGATCTCAACGCTGCTGCTGCTGCTGGTTTAACTGTGGCAGAGGTAACAGGAAGCAATGTGGTTTCGGTTGCCGAGGATGAACTCCTGAGAATCCTTGTTCTGGTGAGGAATTTCTTGCCAGGGTATCATCAAGCTGTTAATGGGGAATGGAATGTCGCTGGCATTGCACACAGAGCTTATGATCTTGAAGGCAAAACAATAGGAACTGTTGGTGCTGGAAGAATTGGGAAACTTTTGCTGCAGAGGTTGAAACCTTTTAACTGTAATCTTTTGTACTATGATAGACTTAGGATGAACACTGAATTGGAGAAAGAGATTGGAGCAAAGTTTGAGGAGGATCTTGATGCCATGCTTCCAAAGTGTGATGTGATTGTTATCAACATGCCTCTCACTGAGCAGACAAGGTATACTTTTTCTATCTCAATTACTCAAAATCCTCCTTTGATTTTACACTTAAAATCTCATGGTGTGTATAATTTCTGTAACTTTCACAAGGATTCATTCATATCATAGCTATCAGAAGATAAGAATGAAAGGTGTTTTGGTTTGTATTATGTATATTATGTATATTCCATGGTTTGTTAATATTGAGATTGTTTGAGGCTAGAGATGAGTAGTGAGCAAAGTTTTGTGTGTTTCAGAGGATTGTTTGACAAACACAGAATTGCTAAGTGCAAGAAGGGTGTGGTGATTGTTAACAATGCTCGAGGGGCAATTATGGATACCCAGGCAATTGCTGATGCTTGCACCAGTGGCCATGTTGCAGGTAACTCTAAACCATAATTTTAAGTAAAAGAATACCATAATTTGTTATGATTCAAAAACCATTTATATATATGGTTTAACCCAACAACAAAAGTTTTTGGATTTACTTCTCATTAGGAGTAAAATAAGTGATCTGAATGAAACAGCGATGAGAAAATCACAAGAAATGATTTTTGTGATGAACAATCGATGTTTGTATAGGTTATGGTGGGGATGTTTGGCCAGTGCAACCAGCTCCAAAGGATCATCCATGGCGGTTCATGCCAAACCATGCCATGACTCCTCATATTTCTGGCACCACCATAGATGCACAGGTACTTATAGTACTTGATTAAGTTCTTTCAGTCTGTGTAATGTAACACTGATATTCATAATAATGAAACTTGTGCAGCTACGTTATGCTGCTGGTGTGAAAGACATGTTGGATAGGCACTTCAGGGGTGAAGACTTTCCAGAACAAAACTACATTGTGAAGGAAGGTCAACTTGCAAGCCAATATCGATGAAGTATGAATGTGGTGTTAGAAACTTCCATTTTCAAAGCCAAGGAATGAGAAAAATAAACATCTAGAGTGAACTCTAATTATATGAAGTACTTGCTTTGTTGAATTTGAACTTGTCTGTAATAAATCTAATTAAGAAATAAAATAATGAACACTGTTGAAAAACTTGCTATCAAATTTGATAGTTATATTGTCTATCATATACATATATGATTAAGTGTGACAAAAAATACAATTTGTTCGAAAAAAAATTGTGGATGTAAGTTTGAGTTATTTGACCGTTGCCGTATTGCTTATAATATTTGAATGTAAGGACTGTAAACGGTAAATAGAAACAAAAGGGAATTGATAATAATTATTCTGTTTCTCGTGGACTAAAATTTGGATTTGAACAAAAGTTAGATATTAAAACGTATTAAATACTTAATTATTTATGGTAACGTATTAACATAATTAATTTAAGTCTTGTATCACTTTTTTAACCGTTATTAACATTAAAAAATTATTTATTTAAAAAATGTAAAACTTAACAATGTTAATAAATGTGAAGCATAGAAAGGACAACAAAATTGTAACATTAGATCAATATTAACGATCATAACATAGATAAACATTTTAAAAAAATTCATTACACTTTAGTAATAATTAAATGATATTTTATCACAAGTTTTTTTCTCTTATTATGGCACTCGTCCCTGTAAATTGACATAACAATGTACATGTACATGTATTCCACTTAATGCTAACAAAGTTCACGACCAAAAAGTTAAATAAAAATGTGTTTGCAAACACTTGATAACTTAGGGTATATTTCTTGTCCATATCGAATTGTTTCATTAATTGTTTATAGTTATGTCTATTCATGCAGATTAGTATGCATAAGTATTTTCATATATTGTTATTTTAGATTTTAAAGTGATGTCAAAATAATAGGAGTTTAATTATGTGAAATATTAATTTGGTAATGTTGAAGTTTTTTATATTTGCTTGTTTAGAAAATAATAGTCTTTTATCCAACTTTATCATACCAAATTTCCAAATGTGATAAATTACTTTTTTTTCCCTTTTTCACTCTAAATTATTTTGAGAAATTATACTCTTATATCATAATAAAAAAATACTTCATATCAATCACAAAAACTTGCAGTTGTAATTAGTATTTAACATTATTTTTCTACTTTGTTTACAAACTAAACAACACTTTAAGAGAATTAATTTGAAATCATATTTTTGATCTGTAACATTCATTCAAAGGCACATACATAACTTTTATTCTCTAAATTTTACAACCTTTTTCCTAAGTTTTAAATGGTTACATTATATTATAAATACCCTTTGAAATGTCCAATTGAATTTATTTCGACACACATCCACTTAACTAATGTCATATACTACTAAATATAATTTTTTTAATTATCAAAAAATAAAATAAAATACGACAAAAAAAAAAAGTAAAATAAAAATTCAACCATTTATACATCTGCATACATATTTAAGACTTATTGAAACGGATAAAAAATTAAAATTAGAAAATGATAAGGATAGAGGACTAGGACTGACTAAGAGAAACAAAAGAGTGGCACGTGGGAACTAACTAGGCACACGTGTGTAACAGTGAAGAAATTGAAAGGAGAACAGAATACAGAGAATCAAGAGAGCAAAGGTTGCAACCGGTGATTTCTTCTTCCCTCTCCAACTTTTCACCTTTCTACTCTTTCATCTTTCAATTCTTTTTTTTTTCTTCATCTTCTTATTATTCTTATTTATTTTATCACAACAGTAATAATTAATTGCTATTTAAAATTCGTGCAGTGAATCAATTTCTTTTTGAGACAAATCATCATGGCCATGAGACGCGCTGCTGGTTCTTCTGCAATTCACTCTCTGTTTTCTTCCACCTTCTCCAGAAACCTTCATGTAAGTAAATCCGATTAATTTTTATCTGTAGATTTTATTTATATTCTTTTCTTAATTGATTTCTGAAACTCGTGATTCTGTGTTAACTGTGCTTTTTTAGCATTTTTGTTCTTGTTCTTGCATAACGGAGGTGAGATCTGGCTTTTCTGGTTGTTGTTTGTGTGTTGCATGCGTGAACCATCACCATCTCGTGATGCTAAAGTTTGTTTCTCACAATGTGATGTGTGTCTGTGATTGGTTCACTTTCCATCAGAAGTACACGCGTTTGGATTTCCGATACCATCAAACTTTTGTGCTGGATGGATTTTTTCACAGTAAATATCCTCACTGGATAGTTTTGAGAAATATTTTCCATCTTCGTCTTTTTCATAGAGCAGAATATATAAGTTGTGAAATAATATTATAATTTAAATTATAAACATTCGTTAAGTTCTATTTATTAATTTATAATTCAATAATTTAGTATATCTTAATTTATCTCATTAAAGATATTAATTAATTAATTAATTTAATGTAATTTATTTTTAAAAGTTACATATAAAAATATGAAAAAAACTGACAAGTCAGGAATCATAATCCAGTGTCTGACAGATCAGTCTCTCCTGGTCTGTATTAGACTGTCGTAACTTGTATTAGGTGGACCACAGACCAAAAACCAATAGGATTTGCATAACCCCACATCTTTTCATCTAAATATTAAACAAACTATTATATTAATCATGCAATTTTTATTGGAAGACTTTTATATTATCAATCAACTAATAAAAGGTATGAATGATGATTTTTAAAATAATTATTATAGTGGATTTGTATGATATAATATATTTTTATTAGATAAAAGTGTGAAACTATTTTATATAAAAGTTACTTTTATAATTATAAAATGTGATCTTTTTATATATTGTTAACGCTTTATTTTGTACGTTTTGAATGTAAACTTTACTTTGTTTTTAATTTATTATTTTCAATTTTAATTTATAAAAACTGTCACCATATTTTTTATTTTTAATGTTTTCTGTTAAAACATTTATATACAAAGAACCTCTGAAAATATATTTATCTCTTTTTTATTTTCAAAACTAATATTTAAAAATTGAAAATTGATTAAAAATAATGTAACACTTTGAAAATTCCTAGTAAAAAAAACACAAAATAGAAAGACAAAATAAAGGGGTCTAAATCAATTATTACAGTGTGACAAACCATAATTTGACTTCATCTCTGCAGGAAAGGCAGCAGCACTAATGGATTTAAAATTTATTAAACATTCTTAAATAAAAAGATGCATTTCCAGATTTTTATGTTTTTAAATAAATACCACTCAATAACAGTTGTATAAAAAAAATATTATTCTCATTTGTCTTCATTATTTATGTCAGCAATTTTAATTTTTGTCTATGTATTTTGCTGAGGCCAAGGTGAAACTTGGTCATCATGCATAGGCTTAGACACCGTGGCTGATCTACGTGTCATGACCAAGCAGCTCAACTTTTCTATATAACACACTCTTCTTCTCTCCCACAGACACACCCCAGCAAGAAATCTTTCACTTGCATCTCTTCTTTATTCTCCTTTGCATCATTTGTATTGTTATTCTGTTTTAAACTTCTCTCTCAGCCATGAGTGATAACACACAAGAATACCTAGTTGAAGTCCAGACAACAACAACTCAAGAAACCGTTCTTACCCCACTCGACAATGTTGTCACCCCACTCGACAACACATCCTCAAAAAATGTATGTTAGTGAATGTTTAATTATTTATGCTGCTGACCATGATTAATTTTGCTCATGCAACATCATGACTTTCATCCTTCAACTCTGTTTATGCATGTCTGTGATTGATTTATTTACTTTTCCCTTTGATTGAGAATAGGTGTCAGGTGAAAAGAAGAAGATTGTGGGGGTGTTCTACAAGGGGAACGAGTATGCAAAACTGAATCCTGATTTTGTGGGGTGTGTTGAAGGAGCATTGGGTATACGCCAGTGGCTGGAGTCCCAGGGTCATCAGTATATTGTCACTGATGACAAAGAAGGACCAGATTCTGGTTAGTAACTTGCTAATCGATTCAAGTTTATATATCTTGAGATTTGAGTGTTGCTTGATGAATCAGTCCTGACCAATTTCCATGTGTTATTATTATTAAAAATATGGTTATGTATCATGTGAAGATAAGATGTCTGATAATTTTTTCTCAAACATCATCATAATCAACACCATGATATGGTGGAAGGTAAATGTAGTTATCTCTTAAAGTTTGTAATTTGTTGAACTTATTGTTGTTTATTGTTTTTTCTGTTGCAGAACTTGAGAGAAATATTCCTGATGCACATGTTATCATTTCTACTCCATTTCACCCTGCCTATGTCACTGCTGAAAGAATAAAGAAAGCCAAAAATTTAGAGTTGCTTTTGACTGCTGGCATTGGTTCAGATCACATTGATCTGAAGGCTGCAGCTGCAGCTGGTATAACTGTGGCAGAGGTCACAGGAAGCAATGTGGTGTCAGTTGCTGAGGATGAACTCATGAGAATCCTCATTCTGATTAGGAATTTCCTTCCAGGGTACCATCAGGCTGTTAATGGGGAATGGAATGTTGCTGGCATTGCTCACAGAGCTTATGATCTTGAAGGCAAGACAGTAGGAACCGTAGGTGCTGGACGAATTGGGAAGCTTTTGCTCCAAAGGTTGAAACCTTTTAACTGTAATCTTCTGTATTTTGATCGGATCAGGATGGAACCTGGATTGGAGAAAGAGATTGGAGCAAAGTTTGAGGAGGACCTTGATGCCATGCTTCCAAAGTGTGATGTTATTGTTATCAACACACCTCTTACTGAGCAGACAAGGTATACTTTCAATATCTCAGTCAATACTAAAATCATTTCTCTCTTGAATGCTATTCGTTGAAACATAAGATCTGTATGAATATTCAAATTGTGACAGTGATTTTTGTGATACAGGGGATTGTTTGACAAAGATAAAATTTCCAAGTGCAAGAAAGGTGTCCTGATTGTTAACAATGCTAGAGGTGCTATTATGGATACCCAAGCAGTTGCTGATGCTTGTTCAAATGGCCATGTGGCAGGTAATGCTAAAACCAGCACATAAAAAAAATATTTAGAGTAGCAAAACAAGAAAACTAGTATTGTAAGTTGATGATATTCTAACACATTCATGGTTCTTATGTTATATGTGTATATAATATCAAATTATGAACATTGTTTTAATTACTTATGTTACTCTGGAAAGTGGAAAGTAAGTTGTTCTCTTCTTCCCTAAGTGAAAATCTTTTGGGGATAGTCATTCATGTCAATATTATCTGAAAAGATCTGAAATGCAGACAATTTAAATTGCGGTTTGTTACTATTTCATGTTGAATTGTCATCTGTAATTAAACTTTGAATCCCTTTTTCCAAATCTCTTACTTGTACAGGTTACAGTGGTGATGTTTGGTTCCCACAACCAGCTCCAAAGGATCATCCATGGCGCTACATGCCAAACCATGCCATGACTCCTCATGTTTCTGGCACTACCATAGATGCACAGGTATTTTAACTTTTGTCCATAGCATTAGCTTATCCTTTTGTGTTCTTTCACTTGGCTAACACTAAATGATAATAAACCAAACTTGTGCAGCTACGTTATGCTGCTGGTGTGAAAGACATGCTTGATAGGCACTTTAAGGGTGAAGACTTTCCAGAACAGAACTACATTGTGAAGGAGGGTCAACTTGCAAGCCAATATCGGTGAAGGGTATCAATGTGGCCTTAGAAACTTCCATTTCTAAGGCTAACAGCGGAAGAACAAATAAAGATTCAGAGAGCACTTTGATTTTGCTATGTACTTGTTTTGTTGAATTTGAACTCCTTTAATTAATCTCAGAAATAAAATTGCAAGGAACTCTATGTAGTTCCATGCATGGATCTTTTGTTTTTCGAATTTAAATGTGCTTCTTGAAATTAGGACTTATTTGCATGATGCAGTAGAATAAAAATCCTGTTGGTCTTTTATGTTTAATATTTATTATCTTAAACATAGTTTTACCAATACTCTCTGTTTTAAAGTTTCAAATAAGTTTTAAAACAATACACTCTCAGCAAAATCATTAATTATTTGAATATATTGAAAATTGAAGATCATATTATCTTTTTTATATATTTTATATTTGACATTTAATAGCAACAATAATAATAAGTTTAACAACATCACTATGACACAGAAAATCAAAGAGAGTTATCATTTCAATTAATACTATTAAATAAATTAATTATAGTTTTACATGTTTGCCATAAATGCTTGATAAGATTTGTTTTAGTAAATATTTTGAAGTAATTTATCTTTAACTACTGTTTAATATTTATTGATATTTGGTACTGTATGTTTCTATGATATTGCCGTAAGTAAAGTACTCTTCTCATTTGTTAATCTTATTTCATAATGCTTTTGTAAAATTCCTAATTTGGGTTATGAATTTTTTTTACTTGATATATATATATATATATATATATATATATATATATATATATATATATATAATGAATTATTTATATATCATTTGTTTACAAGATATGTAATGCCATGAAACCTTTTTATGGCTTACCATATAAAACATAGATTAATGGACATAAAATTGTTAAACTTAATGCATTGCATGTTGTTTCAATTATAAATGTTTGAGTGCTAATTATGCAATTCTATCAAATAAAAAAAAAGAGTTTTCTATTTTGGAATAAATATAGCCTTTGTACACAATTTAAAAAATATCTATATCAAATTGATACAAAACAAGAAAGAAGGTGATTTGATTAGTTGATCTTTTAAAATGATTAGAACATGCTTTGATTAAAAAAATCACTTGGTTCTGATAACCACTTCACTTTTGTGAATTAGGCAACACTCTTTTCCTTATTAGTTTGGTACATTAAAATTTGTAGAAGTGCTTTTCAAACTCTATCAAACACAAGAAAATTTCATGTGTTATAAAACCCATCCTTAGATCCCTCTTTTTATCACATTCTTAAACAACAACAAAAAAAAAATGGGAGAAGAAAGAATAAATGGTGCATCAATATTATTGATGTGCATGTTGGTGATTTACTTTGAAATGGTTGATGGAAGTTGTTTTTGGCAGGAGATGAAGGTGGATGGACCTTTTAACTAAGGGTGTAAATATGGGTTGTATCATACGAGTCAATCCACCGTACACCAAAACAGGTGAGTAGGGTTGATATTTATAACCCATAATTCGTTTGAACACGATTTACCTGTCAAATTGATGGACCAGTTTGTCTTTGATAAGCGGACTCATTTTTTTCAGTTTTTTATTTTTTAAAATTAAAAAAATAAATAAAAATTAAATTTTTTATATTATATTTTTGTAAAAATATAAATATGTATATTACTATAATTTAAATCATTAACATTTATAAATTAAGTTTCAATTATCAGTTATATATAATAGAGTAATTTAACAAGTAAATGTAATAATTATTTTAACTTATCTAATTAAAAATATTAATTAATCAACCAAAAGCTTAAAAAAATATTTATATGAGTAAATATGCTTTAAAGATGTATTTATAAGTATATATACAAACAAATTTTAAAAAATAAAAATTAAAAACCAATTTATATTCTTCCAAGAATTATAATTTTTGACCTATTTTTTGGTGTCAGACCAACCTAATTTGACTAATTTTTGACGAGTCAAGGACAAATTGAATCAAAACAATGAACTATTTTGCCACTCGTACCTTTAACGTCACTAATTGCCTAATGAAAAACAATTTAGGGTTGGAGATTATCATATATAAATTTTATTGTTCAATGTTTTTTTTTTCTGTCTGTTTTATTGTCAAATTTCTAATTTTTACATGTTTTACTTCAGTCAATTTTGGTCTTTTTATACATTTTATCATCATAGTAAAAAAAAATATTGTTTTGAAAAAAGTAAAAAAAAAAAGTGATAAAACAACATCAACTTTTATTTATACACGCCAATAATATATCCTATGAATAAAATGCGTAAAAGTTTTAAGAGTATGATGATAAAATGCATTTAAGTGATACAACTTATGTTTAATAGTTATTTTGTTTTAATAATTACGACAATTTTTAAAATTTTCTATTTATTTTTAATGTCTATAATTTAGTTTTTATAAATTCAAAAGCAAAATTAAATTATTTAATTGATAAAAAACTAAATTAACAACATCTAAAATATACAAAAAAAATGAAATTATAATAATTATTGATAAAAACGGTGAGAATTTAGAAAATAGTCTAAAAGCATAGACAATTTAAAATATAACATTATAATATTTTAATAATAAAATGTTTACACTATAAATAGATTTTCTATTAGGTGAACATCATTTTATAAGAATCACCCTCTCTTTAAACTTTATTTTAAAACTTTTCTCTATCATCTTTCTAGATTTTTTTACCTCGATCCTCATCCATTTGAAGTTCAAAGGTAGTAGAAGTGTTCCTATAGTGAAAAACTTTCCATATCCACCCGAGTAGTATATATCTATATTTAAAATTATCATTAGTTTATCCGTGATCTGTTTGGTGTTTTTGTTTGTATCTCTCTTTTGCAATGATTGTTATATTAATATTATAAGCAAATGAATTTTTGTCATTGAATTTTTGTATGATATACATGAATGTAGTGTATTATGTAGTACTATTTTTCTATTTTGGCACTAAGTCATGTAAAGACTATCTTCTTTTTGAAAAACTTTGACACTATGCATTCTAATTACACCTTATACATATAGTTATATGTCTTTACATCTATCTGCCAGGTTTGCTCAATTCCTATAGGGTATTAACTCTAGAGATAGAAGTTCCTTGGAGTTGTTACAAAAACTATAGTTATATTCATGTATAGTTATATTATTTGCTGAATATAAATTAAAATTTGTGTTTAAAAAAATTAATAGTATAAATATATCTTACAATATTTATTATATAATTATCTATAAATATTATTTAATATTTAAATAATTAAAATTTATATATTAAAACTTAAATTGTAAATCATTAAAAAATAAATAAATATCACAGTAGATAATAATTTCAATAAACTTATAATATTATATTTAATTATTATAAACAGTATTTATTATAAGGTCAATATTATATATATAAATATATTCAATTATAATATTATTATACTTAAATTTGAAAAGTATTAGGATGTAATTATATCCAATATAAAATAAAGTGAGAAAAAAAATTTTTGGTGTGTTTGTTCTTAAGCCAGGAAGATTCATTTATACTTTCATTTTTTATATTATTAGATCCATGGTAATGAAAAGAGAAGAAAGAAAATTTGTAAAGGAGATATTAATTACTTTTTTAAAAATTAATTTAGGTGTATCTATCTATTATGTGATTAATTTCAACAATCGGTTTAAAATAAAATAAAAGGATAGGTTTAGGAATATGCACATGTATAATATGGATAGATAAATATGTATAATTAGTAGCTAAATCAAATATTATTGAAGGAAGATGAATCAAAAGACAACAGAAAAGTGTTATGATCATAAATTTATTTTAGGTATGAAAAACTAATTAAGTGTTTAATTTGGGATTTCATCTTCCACTCCTGTTTTTCGGATTTGAATTTTGAGTCCTCTTTTACAGTCATCTTTGACACTGGAAATGAAATGAATTGGTCCCAAAGTAGGAAGTTGAATTTGATCATGTCCTGTTCTATAAACTCTTGAGTATCTTAGATCTTTCGGAACTGTGCATGTTTCGTATCCTTTCTTATCCACAAACACCACGTTGTGCTCAGAAGGTTTGTAATTGAAAACTGCACATACAACAACAATTCTTCTAAAACAAAATATTACATCAAAGATAATCACTTCTAAAAAGTAATTGTGTAATAAGCTCTTTCATCATGATTCTACTAATGAAACAAAAGCTAAGTAGAAGATTCATTTCTACTTGGTTATGATAATTTGACATACTTTGTTTTGACAAAAGTTTTACTAACACAAAAAAATATCTTTTATATTCGACACTTTCTTTTATATGTTTGGTTTGGTTCAGGTTAAGGTCAGACATAATAAGTATGCGATGTGTATAACTAAATGTAAAAAACAAGATTTACGTCTGACCCTAGGATGTTAGTCTGATCTTAGGATATCAGACGTAAGCAATTGATAACTTATTTACAAGTTTATTATTGATTATTTTTATGTCTAATTCTAGTGGGTCAGATGTAAAATCTCAGACATAAATATTAACATATACAATTTTTTTTCTTTCTAAATTACATCAAACCTTTCCATTGTGTATTCCGTCAAGAATCTGTCAACATGCTAATAATACAGAATTCATCTATTCATCCATGTTCACTGTATTTTTTTGTTTTTCTGATAAGAAAAAAAAACTATAATATATAAATTTGATAAACACATTAATATAATATGTAGAGAAAAAGTACTAACCAAGCACATCACCAGAAGTAATGGTCTTGCCCTTAGGCCAATCAGTAACATTAAAGGTCCAACATATATCTTCTGAACATGAACCATCTTTTTTCCCAACCGCAAATGTTCTTGCATGAACCATATCAGACAAAACCAGCAACATACCTAAAACTATCATCACTGCAACAATGTTTCTTCCCTCACCCATTTTCTTTCAGATGTGTTATGACCAATGTAAGTTCAAGGGTTTTATAGTTGCTGAGACTCAATTGCTGTATGTTTCAATGTTATGGACATTAAAAAATCGACTTGAATACTGATATTATTCATAAACATAGCTTATAAATATTATTCAATGAAAATAAATGTTATTTCCAGTTTCTTTTTTACAGATTCCAGATTTGGTCAATCGTAATAATCTTATTAATAACTGAAGTTTTAGTAATAACAATAGTAATAAAAAAAATTAAAAAGAATTGATGATCTATCAATTTTTTCTTTCTGATTTATTCTTAATTAATATTTTTATTAAAAGGTCCATTAACTTTGTTCCCATTATTTTTTTTTTTAAAGAAAAAGACATATTGTCCCCTCTAATATAACAATATCTTGCATTTGATTCCACCACTTTCTTTTATATATATAAATAATATGATATAAATAATGACACTTTAAGAAAAAATATGTGGTAATTAGAAGCATTCGTCTTTATAATAACTGTGATTTTTTTTTGTTATAAATAAAAATAGATGTAGTATTTGTATTTTAAAAAAATGGTATATTTATTGTTATTTATATGCCTTAAAGAATTTTAAATTGCATTCATTGGGATGGGATAACAATATTGCATTCATTTTGTAAAAGAAGATTAATTATATTTTTGTTAATGAACATTTTCATATATATATATATATATATATATATATATATATATAAAATAATTTTTTTATTATTAGTAGTACTATTATTACAATTTATTAGTGATATTATAATTAATAAATAATAATCTAAAGATGATATACGATTTGCTGTCATCTTTTAACTGATAATTTTATCTTCCAATAAATAAAATATAATTTAATAAAATAAACGATTAAGTAATGTTTTTATAGAAATAATTAACAATTTTTTTTTTGTAAATAATGATTACATAACTGTTTGAATACTAATTTAAAAGTGTGTAGATATATATTTTTTAAATTATATTATTTTTTATTATATATTATTTTTGAATCGATTACTTATAAAAATAATATAATTATATATATATATATATGTTATAGAAATGTAAATATACAGATGGTTTTGGCATGTTTATACATTTTTTGCGAGTAAATAAATACTTTTTTTTAAGTTAATATAACTAGTTTATAGATTTTATGTATGTATTTTCACCATGTGTTAAATTTTGTAACTAATATTTAGTGTATTTTTTTCTCTTTTTACCATTAAAAAAATAATTAAATAATATTTAATTTTATAAATTATATTTTTCATTTTTTATCAGTTTTTTGAACCCTTTATTTTATAAATTATTCACTAGGTGTAATTGTTTTTGTTATTATGTATGTATTTTTACTAGGTGTTAATTTTTTTAACTAATATTTAGTGTATTGTTTTCTCTTTCACCATTAAAATAATAATTAAATAATATTTTATTTTGTAAATGATTTTTTTTGTACATTTTTATCGCTTTTTGTGTACCTTTTATTTTATAAATTATTCACTAGGTATAAATTTTTTTATTTTATTTTTTCTATGTATGTATTTTCACTAGGTTGTAACTAATATTTAGTGTAATTTTTTCTCTTTTTACAATTAAAATAATAATTAAATAATAATTATTTTATAAATGATTTTTTATACATTTTTTTACCACTTTCTTTACCTTTTATTTTATAAATTATTTCCCAAGTATAAATTTAATAATAACTTCGTATTATTAGTTAACAAATAAAAAAATTTGTATTTTAGTGACCAGAATAAATCTATAACTATATATAAATGGGATTCCCTCTTTTGTGTCCACATTTCATAATTTCAACTTTACCTTTTACAATTTAATTATTTATTAAATTTTTAAAAATTAACGGTTACTTTTACAAGTATTTATAAAACTATTTACTTATTTCCTTCTTCTTCTTTTTTTCTACTATTCATCAACAGTTATTTTTCTCATATTTTCTTCATACATTTCACTTTAATTTTTATAAATATACTTTTATTTTGTTCATTAACTTAATAATATTACAATATCATCAATTATTAATATAATTCAAAAAATGCGTACACACATGCGAGCGTGATGCGTGTGTTTATGCTAGTAAATTATAATTATTTTGCAAACCAAAATTTGAGAGAATAGTTGTACAGTATTAGTTTTGTATCAGCATTGCTACAATCAAAGACTAAAACTGAAGTTGACAACCACATACATGTCAAGAACAGTTTTGTAACATCACCATCATCAAAACACACAAATTGAGAATCACAAATGCCATCATTTTATTACGTATATATACATCAAAGAAATCAAATGCTACATTATGCTGGAATGATCGCAATTTTGGTTCCTTTCTCACAGAGTCGATTAATACTACAAATGTAGTAACTTGGTCCTTCTGGAACTTGAATATAATCATGTCCTGTCCGATACACTATTCGATTTTTTCCAGGATTACATGTTCTGTATCCTTCCTCGTCCACCACAGTCACATCACGAGTATTGAAATCATAATTGAATACTGCAATTACAAATCAATCAAATCAAGAGGAACAGAATGTAAAAAAAAATTCGTTAGGATAGGATATAACTTGATTGATTTTGATATTATATTAGAAGCAAGTTTTAAGTTTAACTCAATCTCACAAAACTGATTTGGAAGATAAAATTTGCACCTCACTTATATATTATAAATTGGTCTTTATATCTATAAATTGGTCTTTATATCTGATCGAGGTGGGACTTCCGACATAAAAACATAACATAAATAATATAAAAAAATTCAGAAAAATATCTGGACTCGTATGTAACGAAGGAGATGATACTAACCCAGAATATCACCAGCTTTAATGGTCTTGTTTTTAGGCCAATCAGTGATTCCATTGGCCCAACATACATCTTGTAAGCATATACCATCATTTCTCCCAACATAAAACAGTTTTGCATAAACCACCTCTGTCGAAACCACCAACATAGCAAGAACAACCACCATTGTTACTGCAAAACTGTGTCTTCTCTCACCCATTTTGTAATAAGGTTGATGCAAGATGTGATTCAAACACAGAACCAGGTAGCAGTTTTATAGGTGCAGAGGCTTCAATTGCTGTTAATGTTTGAATATTTTTGTGAGTTAACCACCTTTCTCTCTCTGTGTTTATTGTCTGCATTAAATAATTGGGTTGAATCGTTTTAATAATAAACATTGCTATTGATCATTATTCAATGAAAATAAATACTCCTTCCAGTTTCTTTTTTTACTGCACCGGTTTTGCTCCATGGTAATAATCATAAATATATCATAATAATCATGTTTTAAGAATGAGAATAATATTTATTAATAAGAACAGGTTTACCCATGCAATATATAAAGTACAGGATAATAGCTATGATAATTAATACATTAAAAAGAAAACAAATAGCAATCCATGCATAATATAAAGTTATATATATATATGAAGGTCAGGCGAGTAAATTATTATAAATATATAATTAATAAACAATTGTCATATTAGTATGTAAATACAAAAAAATTAAAATTTTCTAATTTTCAAGATTTATAACTTTTCAAAACTAGTTGAAGTTGGTTTAATTTAATTGTTAGAAAAAAACAGTTTTAAGTTAATGACCGAAGTTTTATCATAAAATATTTATTGTTTCTAGTAAATAAATCAAATTAAATCAATATCTTTTATCTAGGTATTAAGTTTTTTATTGCTCCTTACCCATTGTGTATAACCCATTTATTTGTTACAAATATGCTTCTTTTTCAAGATTTAACTTACTATTATAGAAAAATAATGAAATCCTATTATCGAAGCATTTTATCTTCCAAGAACATTTTTAAAATGGAGTATTAGTGAAGCATTTCCCCCATAGTTGTGGCAAGAAAATAACAGCAGATAATGGAAAATTAACAGTAATTAGTGGAGTTTGATTCAATATTATAATATAGATATGGACCGGACGCAGTACATCTAATTGTATACGAGTATGCTCTCTATTTTTTTTTTAATTTGTTGAATTATATAATATTTATGCTTTTTTTTATAAACATGTATATTTATAAATAATTTTTGTTGCCAAAAAATAGTTTAAATATATGATGAATTGGTTAGAATTTGTATTTAACCTAATTAATCCATATAATATAAAGGATTACATTAAACATCATTACTTAGTATTGTCAAGGAGAGTAATATTTTTTATTTTATAAATTATTCTCTCTTAATTGATATTGAAACACGTTACAATTTGAATTCTTATACCTCGTTAAAACATTGAAACTATATATATATATATATATATATATATATATATATATATATATATATATATATATATATATATATATATATAACGGACTTTAATTAGGTGAATAAGAGTAAATATCAAAAGTTAAGATAGCTGCATCAGTTTCTTATAGGAATAACTCACTTATCAAATCCTTTGAGAAGTTTTATTTTTGCATTGAATTGATGTGTATGGTTTAGGGTTTGTATTTCCCATATTTTGAATTGAAACAACTTGTGTAATGGTATCACTTATCAGTTACTATTTGTAGTAATAGTATGAAGTGTTTTTTTGGTTTCATTTTTATTTTTATTCTGTTTAAAAAATATTTATTAAGTGTTTTTATATCAGATATAACTTTTATAATTTTATTTTGAATTCATTTATAATATATGATTTAGTATTTAAGCTTTTCTTTACAAAGTAAAGTTGTTGTTTTTATAATCTTTTAATAAATAAGATATTTGAGAATAAGTTTGCTATTAGTTTTATTATTACTTTAATACTTTTAGCTGAACATTTTTATAAGATTCATGTACTTTTCTTTTTTGTTGTTGATGTTTTCAAAATAAAATAAATTATTTATTTTAGTTTTCTATTTGAAATGTACAATTTTAAAACGTTTGACATATTTAATTTAAGATTTATTGTAATGTTTATGTTAAAATAGATATACTACACCGGAAACTGATAATTTATTGTATCAGAGAGGGTAATATTTAATATGTAACAGAATACATAAAAATAGCACCCGTGGCTGAAACTAAAAGTACTGTGTTTCCTAAAGATTAGGATTTATTCCAACTGAAAATACTCTAACAAATTATAATAAAAAACCTTTTCATTCTCTCCCTTAAACTAATTACTTTACTTTAGTCAAATCTAGCATTCCCATCTTCTTTCTGAGTTTCTCGAAAGCTTCCAACTTTAAGGCTTTAGTCATCACATATGCAACCTGCTCTTGAGTTCTACAGTGCACCAATTCAATTTCACCATCTTTCACAACTTTAATATGCTTGCTTCGACCATGCATTACTGGGTTTTTGGAAAGCTTAATTGTTGAACTATTATCGCACATAATAACAGTGCTACTCAAAACTCTTCTTATCCACATTGCTTGACAAGCACTAGCAGTAGTGGCAACAAATTTTGCCTTTTGAAAGAGTAACGATTGGTTGCTTTTTGGACATCCACAACACTGCCCCTGAACTTAACAAGAAAACATAACTAGAAGTACTTTTAGAATCGTCCTCATCTCCTGCATAGTCAGAATCTGTGAATTCAAGCAGTTCTTCTTTTCCTCCCTTCTTGTAGAATATCCCATAGCTAGAAGTACCTTTTAAATACCTTAATATTCTTTTACCAGCTTGCAAGTGTAACTCTGTTGGTTTTGACATATAAATGCTAATGAGACTCACACTGAACAGTATATCTGGCGCTGTTAAATACATTAAGCTTCCTACAATTTGCTTGAAATAAGTATCATCCACAGTCACCCCATCAACAACCTTATTCATCTTAATGCCAAGAACAATAGGACTCTTCACAGGTTTACTCTCAGACATTCCAAATTTCATCAAAATATCATTTGCATATTTCCTTTAGAACATAAAAATACCTTCTGGTTTTTGCAAGATCTCAATACCAAGGAAAAATCTCATCTTTCCTAAGTCAGTCATGTCAAAAGCTTGCATCATAGAATTTTTAAATTTAATCATCATACCTGTATCGTTACCCGTATAGATAAAATCATCAACATAAATGCTGATAATTAGGATATTTCCACCACTGCTTCTTTTGATGAAGAGAGTCTGTTCACTTGGACATTTTTGAAAACCATTTTTCATAAAATGTGATTTTATACAACTGAACCAAGCTCTTGGTGCCTACCTTAGACCATACAAAGCTTTATGTAGCTTGTAAACCATGTGTTCTTTCCCTTTCTTGACGTATCCCTTTGGTTGCTGTATGTACACATTTTCATTGAGTTCTCCATGCAGAAATACATATTTCACATCTAACTGAAAGATATCCCATCCTTCACAAGCTGCAAGTGCTAGTATCAATCTTAATGTGTCCATTCGTGCAACAGGGGCAAATACTTCAGAAAAATTGATTCCATGCTGTTGAGAGTATACCCTTTAGCCACCAATCTTGCTTTGTGCTTATCCACTTCACCATCTTCATTCAGTTTTATCTTAAAGAGCCATTTGACCCCAATTATTTTCGCTCTAGTTGGCAGATCCATTAGCTCCCAAGTTTGGTTCTTTTCAATTGATTGGATTTCACTGTCCATAGCCTTTCTCCATTTCTCATGCTTAACAGCTTCCTCAAACTGAGTTGGATCGTCACCCAAAACATCTTGTATCAGATAAGCCTCAGCTTCTTCTTCACTCAACCCTTCACCAGTTACGAATCCCTCCATCCAAGTCGGCTTTCTTCTTTCTCTCCCTTGAATCACACACTCTTGCGAATGTTCTTATTCATTTATGCCTTCATCAGCATGTTCACTACCACTGTTGACATTTTCTTCAAAGTCGTCATCCGCACATTTGTACTCCTCCTCACTTTCATCAGTATGGAAATCATCTTCACCCCACACCAGTTTGGTGTTTATTTGTTCTTCATAATTTGAACCCCAGTCCCAACTCTTCTCCTCCTCGAACATGACATCTTTACTAACTACAATTTTTTTTTTGTTTTAGTGTCAAACAAACGATAAACCTTTGATTCATTGCTAACTCTTAACATAATACAAGGAAAACTCTTATCATCCAATTTACCTCTTTTTGCCCCTGGTATGTGTACATGTGCCACACAACCCCACACTCGAAGGTGCTTCCCTAAAGGCTTGATTCCACTCTAAGCTTCTTGAGGAGTGATGTTCCTTACAACATGAGTTGGGCATCAATTCAATAGATAAAATGCCCAATTGACAGCTTCTATCCAAAATGTTTTGGGAACACGTTTGGCAGAAAGTAAACAACGCATGTTCATGACGGTTCTATTTTTGCGTTCAACTACTCCGTTTTGGTATGGTGTATAAGCTGTGGTAAGTTGCCTTTTGATTCTGTTTGCTTCACAAAATGATTTAAACTCAAGTGAGTTAAATTCTCCTCCTCTATCTGTTCGTCCTCTATCTGTTCGTAGGCATTCAATGGATGCTTCAACTTCCTTTTCCACCAATTTCTTATAGGACTTGAAGAAATCCAAAGCTTCTGATTTTTCTAAAAGTAGATAGACCCAACTTTTATGACTGTAATCATCTATAAAGCTTAAGAAATACCGTTTTCCACTATTTGAGATGGGTTGTATAGGGCCACATATGTCTGCATGAACGAGTTCCAAGACCTTGCTAGCACACCATTCACTTGCTTTAGGAATTGGATTACGATGTTGTTTTCCAGCAAAACAGTTAGTACAAGTGATATTTGATGCTTCAAGTTGAGGCAACCCATGTACCATGTGTCGTTGTTGGAGAGTTTTCAAACCTTTGTAATGTAAGTAGCCATACCTTTGATGCCAAAGGTAAGTGAGATCAGAGGAAGTGTGTAAACACTCTCCAAGGGTGGAGAGTTCATTGAAAAGAATAAACATACGATTTGTACTCATGTTGGTGTGCACAATCAAGCCTTTAGTCAAATGATAGATGTTGCATGTCCCATTTTGTATGAGGATGACAAGACCTTTTTCTTGCACAAGAGATTTTTCTGAAGCTCTGGGACATAGTATACGTCACTTATGAGAAAAGTAGTACCATTGAATTTTAATCTAACACTTCCTGTTCCAACTACTTTCATTCGAGAATTGTTTCCACATTTGAAAACATGTTGAGTGTCAGCCTTTATTTCAGCAAACATACCTTTGTCTCCACACATATGATTAGAACATCCTAAGTCCAAAAACCAAGCATCGTTCCTTATGACTCCATTTTCTGTCGTAGCCATCAACAAAAGCTCTTCCTCTTCATCTAATTTTGCATAATTTGCTTCTTTGTTCCACTGGGACATTCATATTGAAAGTGGCCCAAGTTGTGTCCACGACCTCGGGTGGTTCCTCTTCCTCTTCTGCTTTTTGACGCGAGGACTTGCTCATCTTTGACTCTTTTGAACTTTTGTTCATGGACCACAAGGGAACTTTGTAGTTCATCAATGGACATTACTTTCGTGTCCTGAGATTCTTCAATTGAGACAACAATGTAGGTGAATCTTGTTGTCAAGGTTCGAAGTATTTTCTCCACTATCTTTGAGTCAGGCATATCCTCACCATTACTTCTCATTTTGTTTGCTACTGTCATTACTCTTTCAAAATATTCTGTGATAGTTTCTGTTTCAATCATTTCAAGCACCTCAAATTCCCTCTGCAATGCATTTAGCATGGATGTTTTTGACTCGAGCATTGCCTCCAAATTTTTTTTCAAGGACTCCCAAACAATCTGGGTCGTGCTCCGATCCAGGATTTGTTCGAAAATGGATCGATCAATGACCCTAAACAAATAGTGCTTGACTTTGTAATCCTCAGTTCTGGACTGCTCTAATTTTTCTGACTGTTCCGCACTTAGAACAGTGCCTTCAATGGGCTCTTCAACACCATTTTTGATCACTTTCCAGAGACCCTTTGCACGAAGGAGGTTCTCCATTAACTCACTCCAATGGTCATAATGTTGACCATCAAAATAAGGATTTTTTTTTTGAAAGTTTATCATTGTTCATCTTCGTAGGTGACTTTACTTTTCAAGGAAACTGCAGCTTAAATATATCTATCTGGCCCAGTGGGAGACTCTGACACCAAATGTTAAAATAAATATACTACACTGGAAATTGATAATTTATTGAATCAGAGAAGGTAATATTTAATATGTAACAGAATACATAAAAATAGCACCCATAAGCGACGTGCCCAGGGACTGAAACAAAAAAGTAACGTGCTTCCTAAATATTAGGATTTATTCCAAGTGAAAATACTCTAACAAATTATAATAAAATCCCTTTTCAATTTAACATGAAAATTATATAAAAAGAAAAGAAAAGTTAGATAAACTTTTATGTAATTTATTAGAAAGAATATATATATATATATATATATATATATATATATATATATATATATATGTCATGAAGATAGTTATTAAACATTCAACAATGAAAAATAAATATTCCTTGCGATTTTTTTTTTACTCTTGGTAATAATCATAAATAGTGTTAGTTACGTGATTACAATAATATAGTAATAACAACAAATTTACATACAATATCATAGATAATATAACAAATTTATATGAAATATATCATAATATATAGTTTAATTAATAAATATAGAATAATTAATGTTTCTGATAAATAGTTAAATTAAATCAATATGTTTGCTCTATGTATTATTTTTACCAGTGTGTCTATTATTAGTTAGTTTCAAATGTGCATCATATTTACAGGATTTCACAGTACTATCTTAGAAAAATAGGACCACAATGGAATTATTTCTATTCTCTAGCATTTTATGTTACAACAACAGCAATAAAATAGAAAATACCATTAACAATGGTTAGAGAATAACCACAGAAAAAATTATTGAAAGAAACAATAAAATGTTTGATTCAGTTAAATATAAATTAGGTACTGGCTGGCCTAAAATGAGACCGTGAATCTTTATATTTTGTATAATGTATTACATTTAATTGTGTATTGTGTACTAACATGCTCTCTAATTTTTTTAAATCAATTTGTTGAATTATAAACATATTTAAGCCAATTTTTTTTATAAACATGTATATTAACATATTTAATTTAGAAATAAATTCATTTAGTAGTAACAACTTAGTAGTTAATGTTTAATGACCAATTTCCTTTGATAAATAAAATTTTGGTAACCAAATTTTAAAAATTAATTTAACGATTAATTATAATTTTTTAACTATAACAATATATGAAGAGATACCTTTTTGTGTCTACATTTCATATTTTCACTTTTACCATTAATATATTTTATAAATAGATTATCTTTAAACCTTATTTAAAAAATTCTTCTAAAAACTTCTTTTATCTTAACAATTATTTTAAAAACATCTTTTATATATATATATATATATATTTTTTTTCTAATTAACATCTAACAATTATTTTAAAAATTAATTATATATTCTTTATTAATCTTAACTGAAATCTTTATAAAAATTAAAAAATGCTACAGAATTCGCTAATTCATAATATTGACAATTTTAGTAACCAAATCATTATTTATTTTACAAATTAGTAAATACAGTGATTAGTAATTTTGGTCACTAAAATAAGACATTTGCTTAAAAGCATGATGGGGTTTACAAGAATTTATCATTAATCCCGTTAATCAATGTAATGCGAAGATTACATCCAACATTATCATCTTTTAAACCATGTAAAATTCTAGTTCTGATACCATAAAATAACTAGAATCAATAATTACCTCAAAATAAATACCGGAAAGTAAATTTTGATTCTTTTCCAATGAATCTCTTTACATTAAGCATGGTTCATAGAATTAAAAATCCTAAAGAATGAACAACATTAGAAAGGCTTATGATACACATTTGTTCATCGGCAAAGTAAAAAGTATAACATTGATTACAAACTACAGCATCTCATCCACAGAAAATTTTCAATACACCTTTCTTAAATACTTACCCTTTTAATAAAGATCATTGCACATATTACAAATGTGAAGTTTGAATTACAAAAACAACACAGAATTTTGAAACTTCAAAGTGTTTCATGTCCAAAACAATCCTTAACCGTATCCAAAAGAAAGTGTACAAATATCTGATCTCTTTATGAAGGAGAATAATTCTCTTATCATATTAATCTTTCCCCCAAAAATGCAGATTTTCATGGTTCTTAGATATTTTGCATTCTCCATAACATATCTTGCAAATTGAAACTCATCTACAGAACCACTGTATCCTTTAAGACAGCAGGATTTAAGGTGTGATGAAATGCATGCAGAAACACTTTGTTGGTATGGCCGAACATCTTCTTCTTTATAGCTTGCTACAAATAATTCAGGATTGATCTGATAACAGCAATCACAACAAAATAAATTAATATTAATGTTTGAAGAAAAGATAACAACAAAATTCATACTTGAAAAGCTTAAATCATTGAACCTTGTTAATGCAAATGACAAGAGTTTGAAGCTTAGGACAATGCTTGAGCACTCTCAAAACCCCAGGCCAATCCTCCCTAAATCGCACAATCAATTGAAGTTCAACTAAATTCAGAAAGTCAATATCCAAGTTTCGTGGACATATCTGCAAGACATATAAAATAATATCCAAACATCAGAAATTCCTTAAGAAAATAAGACAATGATACTATCATTCTTATCTTTTACTCTCTGAGATGGTTGATATAGTTTAACGTGGATCACTCATTATATCTTTTTCTTTAAAAGAATCAATGACCCACACTAAATCACATTAGAAAGTAAATTATGAGACTGAAAATATAATTTTCCTACTAATAACAACAATCCTTACCGGCGGCATTACCCAATCGATGAACAAAACTTCAACATTCTTAACAGTTTCCAATGGAAGTAAATGTTCATCGATGCTGGCTCTGACCAACTTGGGCAATCTGACGAACGTTCCTTTACTTTCACAAACCATATTCTTGACCTCCAAGTCCTCAAGATTAGGACACCCAGAAAGAAGCTGTGAAAGATTGAGATCTTCCGATACAGTAACAAAATCAAAATGCAAGATTTTAAGCGAGGGCAAATCGACAAAGGAAATTTCGCTCAGTGTTATATGAGCCAATCTGAGAACTACAAGAGTTTTGCAGGTAAACACGACCGAGGGCATGACCATTTGCGAATCCAGATTGAGGTCGATGTGTTGAACTCTACCAAATCCACTCACTGCAGTCTTAATCGACTTTGAGGTGAAGTTGTTGAAAATATCAGCACAAGTTGAAGTAGAATGAAATATAGAGCGACACCTGAGGCGAAATCTATGGAGGGGTTGGTTTCTGTCACGCCAAACCAGAAAAGAGGACATTGAGAAGAGAAAACGATAGTAGTCAACTTCGTAGGTGTCAATACTTCTGCCATGGTAGCCGAAATCGAAATCGAAAGAGTGAACAGAACGCCATAGAAGGTTCCAGCGCTTGGAGAGAACACTGGTTGCAACAACTTGTTGAGATGGAAGAAAAGATAGAATGTAACAGAGGATGTCGTTCGGAAAATTGCTGATGATATCAGCCATGATTGAGAATATCAAAAGTGTACACAACCTACTTCGGTTACTTATAGGAACAGGGATAACTCACCACCCAATTCCAATATATACAGAATTCCCTATATATTAACAAATATTTTTAAGATATTTATATTTCATATCTTATGAAATAACAACTTATTAATTTTAGAATATTTTCAAAATAATTGATTATCTAAAATATGTATATAAAAGATATTATAATATAATAAATAATTATATAATATTTTTATAATATAATAATCGATTTTATATATATATATATATATATATATATATATATATATATATATTAAAGTAACCTAATCTGTTTAAGAATCTTTGTGTTGTATTTCTACTAGTATACACAACTTATTTTATGGTATTATTATTAGTAATAAGTAGTCTCAATACTTTTATTTTTTTGTTTTTTAATATTAATTTATTAAATTCAAAATTAAGTTATATTTAAGAAGAAGTTGAGAAAATAAAAGAAGGAACTTCTAGTAGTAAAAATATTAGATCAATTTAATATGTTATTATCTCTTATTATTTTTTATTGGGGCTGCTCTGTTATATATGTAATCTTATAGTATAATTGTTGTTTGCAATGTAAGGCATAATTGTAAGTTAACAATAAAATTTAAGTGACTTCGAAATTTATGATTACGAAATTAGTTGTATAAAATTAAGTACGTAGTTGGTAATTATCTTTTATTTTTAAAAAATTAGTTACATTGTATATTACATATTGTATTATATTCTGATAGATTAGTTTTATTTAATAATTGATATAGGTAATTATTTACATGAGTGTATGGAAACTAGTACTTCATAGTAGTTTATTATGAACATCATTATTTAGTATATAGTCAACCCTCTTTGAATGATTAAAAATATTAAATAAAAAAAATTGATTTAACAAATATAAAAATAATAAGATTTAAAATATATTAAAAAAAATTATAAATACAAATAAATTCTATATTATAAAAATATGTTATCATTTTAAGAAAGAATGCTGTAATTTAATATATTTAAAAAAATATAAAATAATAACAATAATTTAAAATGGAGATATTTATTTTTATTGAAATGAATTTTTATACATTCATAGTAATATATATATATATATATATATATATATATATATATATATATATATATATATATATATATATATATATATATATATATATATATTTATATATATATTTTAATTTAAAA